>VOFE01001049.1_pt1 | contig 85694 bp, 166 predicted proteins | sample 5384071 | NCBI WGS metagenome assembly VOFE01 (sample SAMN12384724, study PRJNA508395) | human gut metagenome | isolation source: healthy gut D | host: Homo sapiens
CTTTCTCTGAACTGTCTTTTTCGCGCCTGTCTTTGTTGTCTCAATTACCTCCTGAACCGGTACGGTTACCTCAAGGATTTGCTCTTGAAGCTTTCTGTTTTCAACAGTCTTCTCGATATCATTTTTCACCTTGTTCTCATAACCTGAGTAGGTATGAGCTACATACCATCTTGCCTCACCATCGGTCGGAATTCCGCTTTCTGGTGTTCCAGATGTTGCAGCTTCGTTTTCGAATAGTTCTGACATACATTCACCTACCTAACCAACAATATAAGTTAAACCGATCTGTAACAGGTAATCCACACCTGCAATGATAAATCCGAGAATTACGGAAATCACGATTACAGCCGCAGACTGTCTCACGAGCTTGTCCTTTGTCGGCCAAGTGATCTTGCCGAACTCTGCTTTCAGCTCCTGAAACCAGCTTCTCTTCAAGGAAGGTGAAGAAGTCTCTTCTTTTTTTGACATAGACTACTCCTCCGATTACTTTGTTTCCTTGTATGATATTTACACAGAGATCCGTAAGACACCGCTTACCCGGCTCGTCAATAATCCCCTTCCGTTTTAATACAGCCCCTGCCAGAATCATAATGAAGAGGCTCCCCTGCAGATTGAACAGTTTGATAAGCTCCATGATTCATCCTCCTTCACCGTTTAATTTACAAGACCATCCGGCTTTTTATCCTATTCATCCTCCTTCTGCTGCAGATCATGTTCCATGCAGGCAGCAGATACAGATAAAATGCCGTCAGGATACAGCCGGCCGTCTCCGGTGCCGAGATAGCGGCAAGCGGCACGGCGCAGGCGATGGACCACGGGAATGGGAGCCACGATAACGGCTGAATTTTCCAGATAAATCGCCAGTTCCTTTTTTATCATCTGTGATATCCTTACAGAGCTGGTAGGTCAAAATAATTCCCAGCGTCTGGTTGCAGGCCGCCATCGAGGCCAGGAGCGAAGTCAGGAGCGCCCCCGCCGTATGGCGTGACCCGTTCTCCAAAGCCGGCCGATTTTCTTCTTTATACCAAACAGAATCCCCGTCTTTTCCAATATGCGGAAAACGAAGAAGAGATGCATACAATCAAGCTGACCTTTACCATAGAAAGGATCCCTCCCCGTTCATCATGACCGCTAATTCCGGCTCCGGAACACGGTAACCGAAGATTAGAAAGCGCAGGAGTTCCTCCGGGGTATTTCCCTGCACAGACAGGCAGATAAAGGACGCCGCCAGGATGCTGGCCATCATTGTACGCTTGACATTGATTCTGCACAGGGACAAGATAATAACAAGTGCGGCAGGCAGAGCCGTAACCCAGTGAAGTTTGAAGCTGCCTCTCAAAAGGGAGAGCTGGACTGAATCAAATAAGCTCCCTGCGCTGTTCAGTCCCATCAGCAGATAAAGGACGCAGACGGCGGCAAACGGGACGACGGAAGTCTTTACCATATTCTTTATATTTGTCAAAAATATCGGTTTCTGTCAGCTCACTGACTAACAGGGCGCTGGTGGACATCGGGGAACACCGATCGCCAAAAATATTCCGGATAATATGGCCCCTCCGGTGTAAACGGGATTCATCCCCGCCCCTGCGGCCATAGCCATACATATTACGCCGCTGGTGGCTGCCGTCCCAAATGCAGTCGGTCAAAACTGAAACAAGGCAGTTTAATAAAAAACACGACAAGAAAGAATGCAGAAGTACAATCAGCCCCGCAGAAAACGTGACGAGAAGCGGTATCGTACCCGCCGCACGCCATACGGCAGTCAGCATTCCTATCAGCATAAAAACAATCAGTATATTTTTCACGGTATTTATTCCTGCAGGGACATTTGGGCGATCTCCGCAGCCGTATAATGCTTTTTAAATGCATATCCCGCAAAAGAATGTATCCGAAAATCAGGGCATACAGCACTGATATTCCAAGCGCCGCGCATAACAGAAGCGCCGCCGAAAAGGCTCCGAGCACGATCAGTTCCAACATATCACAACCTCCCTATGCTTTATAGTATAAAGTAATTATTCAAATTGTCCAACTGTTCTTTCACCGTTTCTGTTCTTATCTTGTTACTGTTTACAGTTCAGGGTAAGTTAGGTAAAACTATGGAGATTTAACTGAGGTTTGGAGGACGCGTCGGAACAGATATGTCCGGTGTGGTGAGGGGGCTGGCTGGGTCTTCCGTCCCCGTGGGTAGGTTGTCGTGGAGGAATCCGGCCGGAATGGTGCTGCGGGATACCGTTTGCACTCTTTGGAGTGCGCATCAGTGCTAAGCTCGTGAGGGACCTCGCTAAGCACCGGCGGACTCCCATGTCCCCTCCGCAATTGATTCCGCCTACTTCCCCGGTCAGGTTATCGCCGGGGACGAAAGACTCAGGCGAAATTTTTCCGGCACCGGACATGGTCGTTCGGGCGCTGATTGTCTCTAACCTTAAATGGGAGGACCCTGTCGCAGCCACTACGTATTTCCGACTGACTGATATCAAATCTTCCACTATTTTTTAATAAAAGGCGCATTGAAGGCATCGTATTTCCCGCACGGAAGTGATGAGTGGCCGCGACAAGGTGCCCCGCACTTCACGCGTGAGACAATCAGCGTGAGACCGCAGGCAGCGGACAGGGCCGATACACCCGGCGGGTCTTTCGTTCCGGCGAAAACCTTCCGGGAGAAGGAGATACTGCCGACATCTTCCGGCGGAGAAGGAGAGAATGATATCCGGAAGGACGTTCGCCCGAGATGATGATAGCTCTTAGGCAGAGGGGAGACAAAGCGCGCCGGGCGGTTTTAGCCCTACAAAGGGCAAAATCCAGGACAACTTGAGCTTCGAACTCATTCGGAGTTCGGGCAGGAATTTAATCCGTAACCCTTGGGGAGCTTTGCCTTCCTCTGTCTTAGAGCTATCCCTCGAAGAAGCAGTCAGCCGGATATCATTCTCTCCGGCTCCGCCCTGCGAAAACAAAACCACAGTATCTCCTTCTCCATCCAGCGATGCCAACCCCCGGGACGGAAGACTCAGACAGCCCCACCACCACACCGGACATGGTCGTTCGGACGCGTCCTCCACACTTTACATTCAGCAAAAAAGAATCCCGCGAGCAGGATTCTCTTTTGCTGACAAACTATATTTTCACATCGGAGTTCAAGTGCAAAGCCATGAATTTCACGGATCGGCGACTTTGCCGGCGCTCTGTGCTTCAATTTTCACTGCTGTTCTCTTTTCTGATTTTCATTACCGAAAATAAATATAATCCGGACATGGCCAATGCAATCATCGAAGCCGGCGCACTCTGCGCATTCGAGATAAGCGTATTGATAACACCTGTCGCATCCAGCGCTATCATGAGAATTCCGAAAACGAACGCCGCCTTTGTCCCGGCGCCCGGCTTACAGCATTTAAGCCCCACGAAAGCGGCGATGCCGCGGAAAACCGACTCTGCAATCGCAACCGCAGCGAGTGCAATAGTCGCTCAATCATTGATTCATACTCCGTCCCATTCAGGGAACTGCTTCCCGCCGCCAGGATGACCCCCGATATAATCGTGAGTACCGCCTGCGCCAGAATTACGATCGACGAAAACTTTAATATTGTTCGGCTGTTCAATTCCTTCTGTCCTCCATTGTCTGTAATATGAATCCGTAATCACCAGAGCATGTTTGATAATTCGTCCACGCCATCTGCACGCCCTGGAGCGTGTTTGAAAAATGCTTTCTGTCAGCTGTGCGTCACACTTTGTGGGAGATTTGGCCCGAATGAAGGAGGCGTAGTGGGCTACTGACTGAATTTGGGCCAAATATGCCGTGAAGTGGGGCATGCAGATGGCAGGAATGTCAAAAACCGTCCCCCGGATGTTCTGCAACACCGTCTTCATCAATATAAATCCCATTCACCCGCTTGTCCCGCACCATGGCTCCCAGTTTATCCACATAATAAAGGTCGCCAATCCAGCTGTTTCTTGCGAGGAACCGTCTTTGTTGAAATAATACCAGTCTTCCCGGAATTCAACCCATTCATCCGACGCCATTGCTCCCGAGCTGTGGAAATAATGAACATCGTCGATAACCATAGGCCCGACGGCCATATAGCCGGTATCCTTGAAATAGTACCATACCCTGTTTATCTCTTTCCAGGCCGAGTCCGGGAAACTCCGTCATCCTCCCGAAACCACCAGCCAAGTGTATCCTGTATCCAATCAGCCTGTACAGGGACAGGGCGAATCAGGACAATCATAACAGCAGTCAGAACAGAAAGTAATAACTTTCTCACCGCTCTTCCCTTCATAATTGGCCTTCACCTCCTGAATTCTGTCCGGAACCTAAATACCATTAAATGTTGCTGATAAAATGCCGCATCGAGCCAGCGGCCGAACTTGCGGCCGACTTCTCTCGTAATGCCGCAGAATTGGAAGCCGAACTTCTCATGCAGGCGGATACTGGCCGCATTATCGGCTGTGATTACAGAGATAATGGCATGCACCTCTCCATTCTCCTTCGCAATGCGAAGCAGCTCCTCCATCAGGCATCGCCAATCTTCCTGCCCCTGTATTCATGATCCACATACACTGAGGCTCCACAGTGGCCGCATAGGCATCATTATCGCCGTAAACAGAGAGGCTGGCATATCCAACGGCCCTTTTGTCCTCCTCCGCCACGATAAGCGGGGAAGCGGCCGCGGTCGTGCTGCTCAAACCAGACGGTTTCTCTCCTCCAGTGACCTTGGCCTGATTGAAAATGACGCGGTGCCATTTAAGACTTCATAATTGAAAATATCAACGAGGCTCTGTAAATCGCTTTTTTCTGCCCACCGTATTATCATTCTGCTCATTCCTTTTTTATAAATCCGTATGATCTGCCTCAGCTGCCGTTACAATCTCCGGTTCCGGTACAGCTTCCGCCTCAGGGCCGCTTACCGCCGCTGAATCCGAAGCTGCCTCCGGCCCGGTTCCTGCATCCTTTGTCCCTGCCGCCTGCGCATCTTCTTCCTCTTCCTCATCTTCTGCATTTGCGGCCATCGCTGCCATAATGTGGGCCATCTTACCAATCTTGCCCATATTGCTTGGTATCTACCGGCTCGATTTCCTCCGCATCCTCTTCCGAATCAGAAGCATAACCGTCCCCCCGCCTGCCTGTGGCGTATTCCCGCTGTACTCCGCTGAATCTTCTTCAGGCTGCTCCGGTGTTTCCTCTATTTTCTCGTACTTCTCCGGATTTTTCTTTGGCATCCGCTATCTTCTCTTCCATAAACGCCATGAATTCATCCATCTCTTCCCGGCTGCCGAAAGCAGATTTTGCAACAAACTGCCATGTCTTGTCATTGGCCTCCAGAAGAAACAGCCTCTCAATCTCCAGGATACCGGAAAGCTCATTATAACGGTATTCCTTCGTCACATTCTCAGACGGTACGTTCATAACAATGCCAAACTCTCCGAGGGATAAATGCACAACCGGAAAGTTGTTGGCTTTCTCAAGCCTCTTAAGCCCGCTCTTCTTCCAAATCAGGCGTTCCTGATTGTGATGAGAGGTCGTATAAACATCGCCGCTCCCACGATAAGCGCCATTCCCTAAAGACGGTATCACCGCCGCCGGATTGCCTTTGGCCGAACTGATGCTGCCGCCGACATAAATAACAACAAATGCGACATAGATAACCAGAGTGAACAGCTTCATTTTTTCGATTCATTGCGCAGCACGTTCCAGTGTATCCAGTTTTTGTAATCGTCCTTACCAGTTGATACTCTAATTCACGCATCTTTATAAACTCCTTTTCGTCCCTTTAATATTCGCATAGCTGAATGCATATCCGGGAAACTCGTAACAGTTCAGACAGCATAAACCGTTACGGAAACTCCTCTGTTCCCCTATTTTAATATAATATCCTACTTTAAAATACAAACGGCAAAAAATAGACGTTTTTACTCCGGCTGCTTTGAGCGCCCTGGTGCATGCCTCCGCCGTACTGCCTGTTGTATAGATATCATCGACTAAAATGACTCGTTCAAGACCGGGCGGGATTTTCTCCGCTGTAAACGCCTTCTCCAGATTCTTCAGGCGGGCAGAGGGGCCCAGCTCCTTCTGCGGTTCCGTATTCCTGCTCCGCTTCAGAATATCAGAGCAGACCGGAATTCCCGTCTTTCCCCAGCTTCTGCGCCAGAACCAGGGCCTGGTTAAATCCTCTGCTCCTGTATCTTTTTAGGATGAACCGGGACCGGTATCAGACAGTCTGCCCTCATCGCCTCAAATTCACTGCCCAGCCGTCTAACCGCTTCGTCGGCGTAGAAATCGAGATATTCCCGTCTGTTCTTGTATTTAACAGCCGCCATGGAGGCTCCTGCCGCTTCATTATAATTGAGCAGTGCAATGCCGTATTCAAAGCTGCGCCGGTGGCGGGTGCAGTCAAAACAATACTCTTGATATTCACTCAATATTTCTTTACCGCACTTTTTACATACAGGGGATTTTACAAAAGAAAGCCTGCCCTGACAGCCGGGGCAGATAAGCTTCCCCGGGGGCATTACGATGTCTCCGCAGACAGGGCATCGTCTTGGAAAGAGGGCGTCTAAGAACAGGGACGCCGCTCGTTTATATTCCATTTTCAAATTATCAGCTCCTCAATACGGGCCTTTAAGCCCGAATAGCGCTTCTGTTCCATTGCATTATCCACCATCTGCTGGAAAACCTGCGGTATTCCTACCAGGCAGACACAGGAGCGCGCTCTCGTCACAGCCGTATAAATCAGGTTCCTTGTCATCAGCATTCTGGGTATCCGCTGTATACCGGAATCACGACGGCCGGATACTCACTTCCCTGGGATTTGTGGATTGTGATGGCATAAGCCAATTCCAGCTCTTCCAGCTGCCGGAAGCTGTAATCCACAAGCTTCCCTCATCAAATTCCACGGTAAGGAGTTCGGCGAACAGATTAATCTCGCGTATAACTCCCGTATCGCCGTTAAACACTCCCGTTCCCTTGTCAATCGGAATTCCGTACTGGTTACAGAGCCTCCATTCGATCTGATAGTTATTCTTTATCTGCATAACCTTGTCACCCAGACGGAAAAGCGTTCCTGCCGCCTCTTTCTCCGGCTTACGGGGACGGAGGATTTAAAAGTCCTGAAGAATCGTATTCAGCCGATCGACTCCCAAAGCTCCCCTTCCGCATAGGGTGTCATAATCTGGATATCAAACACATCCGTATTGACATAGGCCGGCAGTTTTTTCTTTCACCAGCGTAATCATTGCATTGATGATGGAATTCGGCTCTTCGCGCCGGATAAACAGAAAATCCCTGCTCCTCTTTGCGAGATCCACTTTTTCTCCGGCATTGATTTTATGGGCGTTGACTATAATATCGCTCTGCGCTGCCTGCCGGAATATCCTTGTCAGCTTTACCACATGAAAACACTCTGAATCAATCATATCCCTCAGCACATTGCCCGGGCCTACACTCGGAAGCTGATTCTCATCCCCCACAAGGATCAGCCTCGTCCCTACATTCACCGCTTTTAGAGCGCATGTAACAGATGGATATCAACCATGGACATCTCATCAATAATGATCACATCTGCCTCCAGCGGATTTTCCTCGTTACGCTCAAAATGCATTCCTGAGTTCTGGTTCTTTTCATTTCGGTTCCGGCATTCCGCTCAGCTCCAGAAGGCGGTGGATTGTCCCTGGCCTCGTATCCGGTGGCCTCCGTCATACGCTTAGCCGCCCTGCCCGTCGGCGCAGCCAGAAGAATCTCCATATCTCCCATCTCAAAGTACCGGATAATTGTGTTAATCGTCGTCGTCTTTCCGGTACCAGGGCCCTCCGTGATGATAAGAAGCCCGCAGTTGACCGCTTCAATTACAGCCTGAATCTGCAGTTCATCCAGCTCTATCTTCTCCTGCTCTGAATCTGCGCCAGGCTTTTCCGGATCTGTTCCTCCGGCTCTGAGCCGGTGATATTTAAATCATGGAGCATCTTTGCCGCATTCAGTTCCGTATAGTAGTATTGGGCCGCATAGACGCCCCGCCGGATAAGCGGTTTCATCCCTCCGCAGCATCCGGAACCGGCAGTCCGCCGCCATCTACTCCCTGTCCGGCAGCATCCAGATTCTTGACGACAAGACGTTTGTCCATCTGCATGTCCATCAGGTGCTTTTCAATCGCCTCAGGCTCCACCTTCAGAAGCTCCGGAGGCCTGCGCCTCAGTTCTTCCTCCGGCAGATATGTATGGCCGTTTGCCGAGGCCTGTAGAAGTGTATACAAAATACCGCTTTTAATTCAGAATCCGTAAAGATTCCGACTTTTGCAATTCATCGGCCATCTTAAAACCGACACCCGGTATATCGTCCCTTATACGGATTCGTTTTAATCACATTGTACATGTATTCCTGTAGATTTTCACGGAGAGATTCATGGAAATGCCGTAATTTTGCAGGAACATCATCGCCTGGCGCTTATCCTTTTTCTCCCCGACCTGCTCCCCGATTGCCATCGCCATCTTCTCGCTGATTCCTTTGATCTCGGCCAGCCGTTTCCGGCTCTTCCTCCATAATCCTGAATGTATCCGTCTTGAATTTTTTTCACTATCCTTGTAGCCAAAGCAGCCCCGATGCCTTTGATGGCACCGGAGCCTAAATATCGTTCCATGGAGACAGTGTCTTCCGGCTCTTTAAGCTCATAGCTCTCCACCGCAAGCTGCTCCCCGTAAATCGGATGTTCGGTCATGCGGCCTGCCGCTCCACCAGTTCCCCTTCCGAAATATAAGAGAAATTGCCGACCAGAATATATTCTTCCCCGTCGTCGGCGCCGTAACGCTTAAAACCGAATAACCGTTGTCTTCATTACGGTATTTAATTTTCTCAACAACTGCTGCCATAGATTCATCAGTTACTGCAGTTAGTATTCCGCCATGCGTATTCTCGAAAATCCCAAATACAACGCAAAACGGCTTTTTGCCGTTTCGCATAATTCTGGTTGCGCTTTGGCGGGGCTGTGAACAGTAATTCATCCCCGTAATTCCAGTTCCCCGTGGCAAATTCGATAAACTTGCCGGTGCCGATTGCCACTGCCGTCAGCGGGTCTTCTGCAATCATTTGGTAATGCCGGTCTTTCTTCAATCAGCGCGTCCAGTCCTTGGGGAACCTCCCCGTCAGGACGATACCGCGGTCGAAGATATCGGCGGCAAGCTCCGGGGCGTTCTTTCAAGTACATTGTGGACGGCATCAACAATCTGCATCGCAGGCTCTCAGCGCTTCCAGCGTCTCATCGAAGTAACCACAATCGTCTTTGGAAGACCCGTCACCAGGTTACGTCCGCGCACTTCCATCGTGATTACCTCCCGGCCTTCTGTATGCAGCGCCGATATTAATCTTAATCTCCTCCGCCGTTCTTTCACCAATCAGAAGGTTATGTTTTTTACGCATATAGCGTACCAGCGCTTCATCAAAAGTCATCGCCGGCCACTTTAATCGATGTACTTACTACCGTGCCTCCCAGGAGATAACCGCAATATCGGCCGTACCTCCTCCGATATCTACAATCATGTTACCCGCATGCCTTGGCAATATCAATCCGGCTCCAATGGCAGCCGCTACAGGCTCTTCAATAATGGAAACCTCTCTGGCTCCCGCCTGCAGAGTCGCATCTTCAACGGCCTTTCTCTCCACCTCGGTGGCACCGCTTGGGATGCAGACGCTGATTCTCGGTTTCCTGAGCGTCTTCTTGCCAACTGCTTTATTAATAAAATACTTCAGCATCTTTTCTGTCGTTTTATAATCGGAGATAACACCCTGGCGCAGCGGACGTACCCGCCACAATGTTGCCCGGAGTTCTTCCGATCATAAGACGCGCTTCTTCGCCAATGGCCCATAATCTTGTTTGTATCACGGTCAATGGCTACGACCGACGGTTCTTTTAAGACTACGCCTTTACCCTTAATATATACAAGGATACTGGCTGTGCCAAGATCGATACCAATGTCGTTGGACATCATCATACTTGTTTTTCCTCTGATCTGTATTCTATCCTTTTATCATTCTTATTTCGTGCATCAAAAACAAAAAATAGCGCCCCATATCATTCAGGCAGACTATACCGATTACTATTATATACAATTTCGTTCTGTTTTCAAAGGGTTTTATTTTTTATTATGTTTATGCTTTTTTTATACGGTACATTACGGTACATACTTCTGTCACAAATACCCCCTATAATACAAGTATGTTATCCGAAAGGATGACAGGCCTTTGTTTCAAGTATTGCTTGAAATAATAAAGCTTTTTTTCATACTCATACCGGACGGCGAAAGTCGTCCCCCTAAGCAATTATCCGCTTCGAGTCCGTCGGAGCGTTTTTTGCGGTAACCCTCACATTTCACGTCATAGCCGAACTTTTACTTATCATTCATTTCTTCACCGCCCACCAGAACCATCCCTGCGGCAGTTCAAATACAACGACAATTCCCAAAACGATTGCAATTGCAACCTTTACCGCCTCATATCCGGTATAGACGGCCAGTCTGAGCTGCTCCGTAATCAGATAATACACGGTCCAATAGATTCCGGCGCCCGGAACAAGGGGAAAGATGCCCGATATAAGAAAAATAGTGGCCGGACACTTCTGTCTCACTGCCGCAGCCCTGGAAAGGAAAATTACAACCATTGTAGCTGTAAAAGCGGCCGATGCGGGACTCCACATGGGCGACATCTGTGAATAGACAGCCCAGCCGGCCCCTCCGATGATACCGCACCACGGATAATAGGTACGCGGCACTCAAAAAGAGCAGGGAAAAGGCGACGGTTCCCACCATTGCGGCACAGATTTGTAAAAACCAGTTCCATAATTATTCCATCCATCCCACCAGACCTCCGTCCCCCACCGGATGACGGAGAATCCCCCTCCTACACCGATGGCAATACAAAAGAAAATCAGCAGGGCATCCAGCATCCGTACCGAACCGGAAATGTAGTCACCGTCCGCAATATCTCTTATGGCATTTGTAAACGGCACTCCGGGTACCAATGGCATAATGGAGCCTATTACCATGTAATTCAGATGCTCTCCCGCCCCCCGAAAGATACATCAGGCTGCAAATAATGGTAACCAGGAGCCTCCTGATATATTTCCGATAATTTTTTGAAAAATGAGGGCCGCTCACATACAGGATGTAGGCATACAGCGCAACCCCTGCTGCAAATGCCGCCGCACTGTCTCCCGCGCTTCCGCCAAACAGATAGCAAAAGGCAGCGTTGCCGCAGCCCGACGCCAAAATCTGCATCGTTTTTGTCTTTCCGGGCATCTGTCTGATTGCGTTTTGCTGTTCTGCCGCCTCCGCAGGCGAATACCGTCCCTCCTCAATTTCTCTGGAAAGCTGATTTACAGCGGCCACCCGGTTCAGGTGGGTGCCGCTCACCGGGATATGTTCCACTTTTGCAAAAAGGATTCCTTACTGCTCCCTGCTGTTGCAAAATTCCATTTGACAGCACAAAGGTACTGCCTGACTCCACCCTGTAATATCGGAAAATCCGCTCCATCGTTTCTTCCACCCTGGAAATCTCAGCTCCGTTTTCCAAAAGCAGATGTCCGGCCTGGATTGCCGCTTCCATAACCTCCTTCTCCCTGTTCTCCTCCACTTTTTTCTTCTCCTTTCTTCCCTCACAACTGTAATTTCCCATTTTCCGGGTCATAGCACAGGTTACTGCTGCCGGTCAATCATCCCTGTGATACAGCGCATTTCAAAACATTGCCGAATAGTTTATTCTTTTTCAATAATTTTTAGGTTTTTTTTATGGAATGTCCATACTTTCAACATAATTTACTGGCATAATAAATACATGAAAGTTATTAAACTTTTCATACTCAACCGAACGGGCAACACCGTTCGGCCCCTTAAGCCAATTTCTTTTTATATATACCTACCATTCCTTAAGAAGCAGACCTCCATCGGGTAACACCGATGGAGGTTCTACTGGCTTATTTGCGCATTCGGACTTTGCATAATTTTCATCTCTTTTGGCTTATTCCGGTGCGCATTCGATCTTTGCATAATTTTCATCTCATAAATTGGCCTCTACCCAGACGAAGTAATTATCATCATAGAGTGTAGCAGGTTTCTCCGATACCACCGGTGTTTCATAGCCGGCCAGAAACTCTTCCATTGCTTTTTGGCAGTTTCGGCCGTAAGGCCGGAATGCAGATACCAGCCGCAGGCTGTCCCGGCTGATTTTGCCTCCTCTTCGCTGATTTCGATCTCCTGATACTGCCCGATATCCCCGTCCTCACAGTTCTTCCTGCGTAAGCCACTCCTCCCGGAAAAATATGTCCTGAAATCCCCTGACCCGTCATGTTTATTTTTACGGATATCCATACAAACAGACAGAAGGCGGCGGCTATGGTTGTCATGACTACCGACACGGGAGGGATTCTTTTGGAAGAGGGCTGGTAAAGAGGACCGGGCCGTGATTTTTGACGACCGGCGGCGGTTCCTTCGGTGTCCTGGCCTCATCTGCGTCATAAAAGCGGGTTTGCTGCGCCTGCTTTCATTCAGGTTGAAATTTCGGTTCTCATATCTGGGCACCACACGATTTTCTTACAAATCCGGCAGTAGTTACCGGACAGAAGCTCCGAGTCGCAGACAGGACAAATTTTCTTTTTCATCCTTCCTCTCCTTTGCAGCAAAGCACAGGAAAGCTCCTGCATCCTTTACTGTATTTTCAGGCTCCACTCACTGCAGTCCCATACCCTGGTCGCAAAATTCTCGTAGAAATCCGGTTCGTGGCAGATCAGAACAATATTACCCTTGTATTCTTTCAGTGCCCGTTTCAGCTCGTCTTTGGCATCCACATCCAGATGGTTCGTTGGCTCGTCAAGCAGCAGAAGGTTTGTCTCCCTGTTAATCAGTTTACATAACCTTACCTTCGCCTGCTCCCCTCCGCTCAGCACCCCTAACCTGGCTTTCGATATGTTTCGTAGTCAGGCCGCATTTCGCCAGGGCGGAACGGACCTGGTACTGGGTATATCCGGGAAACTCCTTCCAAATCTCCTCAATACAGGTCGTGGTATTTCCGGGGGCCATCTCCTGCTCGAAAAATATCCGATACAGAGATAATCCCCCCAATGTGACCTTGCCCTCTAAGGACGGTATCAGGCCGAGAATGCTCTTTAACAGTGTCGTTTTGCCGATTCCGTTGGCGCCTGTCAGAACAATCTTCTCCCCTGCTCCATATATAAATCAAGAGGTTTTGAAAGTGGTTCATCATATCCAATCACCAGGCCCTCCGTCTCAAAGATACACCCTTCCGGCTGTCCTGGCCTCCTGGAAATGGAACTCCGGCTTCGGCTTCTCTGCTGCCAGCTCGATCACATCCATCTTGTCCAGCTTTTTCTGGCGGGACATAGCCATGTTTCTTGTGGAAACACGGGCCTTATGTTTGCTACGAAATCTCAGCTCACTGATCTCCTGCTGCTGTTTGCGGTAAGCAGCCTCCAGCTGGCCTTCTTGACTGGCATAGACCTCCTGGAAATGGTCGTAATCTCCTACATAACGGTTCAGTTCCTGATTTTCCATATGATAGATGAGGTTGATGCCACTGTTCAGGAAGGGAATATCGTGGGAAATAAGGATAAAGGCATTCTCATAATCCAGAAGATATCTTTTCAGCCATGCAATATGCTCCTCATCCAGATAGTTGGTAGGCTCATCCAGAAGCAGGATATCTGGCTTCTCCAGAAGAAGCTTCGCAAGAAGTACCTTGGTTCTCTGTCCGCCGCTTAAGATCCGTAACATCCTTGTCAAGTCCAATGTCAGAAGGCCCAGGGCGCGCCTGACTTCCTCTACCTTTGCATCAATCGTATAGAAATCATGCATCAGAAGTTCATCCTGGATCGTACCAAGTTCTTCCATCAACGCATTCATTTCTTCCTCATCTGCATCCCCCAGATGATCGCAGATGGCATTCATCTGCTCCTCCAGTTCAAAGCAGTGGAATCAAATGCACTTTTAATACGTCCGGATTGTCATCCCTTTTTCCAGCACTGTATGCTGATCCAGATAACCGATGCGTACCTGTTTTGACCCTCCACTTTCCCCCTCATCCGGCTGCAGCTTGCCGGTTATAATGTTCATGAATGTGGACTTTCCTCCCCATTAGCACCGGTCAGTCCGATATGCTCCCCTTTCAGCAGACGGAAGGACACATTCTGAAAAATAGCCCTGTCGCCAAAGCCATGGCTTAAATTTTCTACGTTTAAAATACTCATTGTAAAATATCTCCCTTGATTACTTCTATACACAGCCGTTTTTCCATTAAATGCAGTGCCGGCCTGCGTTTTATCTTTTAAAATTATTTCCAACATCATTCTACATGACAAATCGGACTGTGGCAAGTAAAAGCAGATTTATATCGGGGAATGGGGGATAAGAAGTTACTGTTCACACGGTAACATCCCGCGAGGTGTTTTCGTGCGCAAACTGCGGCAGTTTCTGTGCATCGCGAAGCGTGTTATTGTTCGCAGCACGCCGATTTTTGCGAGGTGTTTAAGATGGTGAGGACGACGCCGGTCCGGACGGCGGATTGATGATGGGATGGTGGGATGGTTTTTGAGTTCCTCGTCCCGGGGAAGATTATGGTGTGGGGCGGAGGGGAAGCGACTCTGCCAGCTTCTCACCACCAACCGGACATGGTCCGTTCCGGGACGCGTCCTCCGGGCCTCAGTTAAATCTCCAACATCCTAATACCATCTCACCATAGACAGCTCATTATTTACGCCTTTTGACACCAGAATCTGGTGCAATCAATAATCCCGTTATGAAATGTCGCAGCACAGGAGCAGAGGTACAGCTCCACATCCTGGCAAACTTTTCATCGAACATCTCCTTTACCTCATCGATATGCTCCCGGTAATTCTGCTCCCAGCAGCGCAGGGTTTTATTATAATGAAGGCGCAGATTTTCCACATCCAGCGTGTGAAAATTGTCCTCTGACAGGCAGTAGAGCATTTCCCGCAGGCTTGGTACAACACCGCCCGGAAAATGTATTTTTTATCCAGATCTCCCGGATATTCTTTCAGTCCGCTGATAAAGTGGAGAAGGAACAGGCCGCCCGGCTTAATACGCTGTTCACGCAGTTGTGAAAAAGCTGGTAATTGCCTCTGCCCACATGCTCCACCATTCCACGCTGACCGCCCGGTCGAAGGTCAGGCCGGTCTCAGGCAGTTCCCGGTAGTCTAAAAGCTTTACGGTCAGCAGATCCTCCAGGCCTTCCTCCCTGATTCTCCGGGAAAATTCCCGGTACTGCTCTTCGCTGAGTGTAATCCCGGTTCCTTTCACGGTATTTCTTTGCCGCCCGGATCAGCAGGTAGCCCCACCCGCAGCCAATATCAACAAGACTCATGCCCTTCAGGCAAAGCTTGCTAGGATAATCCACTTTATTCTCCTGAGCCTGTCTCAGGGAATCATTTTCATTCCTGAAATATCCGCAGGAATAACTCATCGTCTCATCCAGCCACAATTTATAGAAATCGTTGCCGATGTCATAATGGCTCGTCACCTCTGTCTTCTGGTTTTTTCTTCGACAGCGTCGGATAAAGCAATTTTTTTCAATCCTTTTCTGTTGGTGGAAAATTTGCCCATCTGACCCAGAAACTGATCCAGCGCGTGATAGAGATCTCCTTCGATATCGAGCTTCCTTCCATGTACGCCTCTCCGAGAGCCAGAGACGTGCTGGACGCAAGATTTGTGAGGGAATCGGATGTTTGATGCGCACTGTAAATTCGGCGCTCCCTCCCATGTTAAATTCCTTTCCATCCATCATTATCTGAAACGGATGCTCTGCCAAAACGTTTCATAAAATTTATCATTACATTTTCTTCAAGTTCCCTGACCATAATATAGCCCGCCTTTCTTTTCCTGTTCCTTTTCTTACAGTTTTTCCAGGTAAAAAATTTTTATTCGCAAGCGGCGTTTTCGCTGTTTTTTGCCGTTTCTGTGCATCATTTGTTACGGTTTAGCCGAAGGCTGAACTGTAACGAATATTTTAAGAAGTTTCCCCCTTGAATTTATGGCAGAAATTATATATGATAGAACAAATTCTTTGCTTTGTCATCTTATGACATAAATCTTCATTTTTTACGCGCAGAATTTATCTGCGCCAGTAAAATGCCCGCCAAACCGGGCTGAAACCGAGGGAGAAATGTATACTTACAACTGGTACCAATGGCTGGCCTTCTTCTATATATATTGTTTTTTGGCTGGATTTTCGAATCAACTTATGTATCATTGAAACAAAACATTTTGTAAACCGGGGTTTCTGCGTCTCCCCATGCTGCCGCTTTTATGGCTCCGGGGCCGTGATGATGCTGTGGTTTCCCTGCCTGTCAAAATAATCTGTTCCTTGTGTATATCTCGGGCGTAATCGCGGCTACTGCCCTTGAATACGTGACAGGCTATGTGATGGAGCAGCTTTTTAAAGTCCGTTACTGGGATTACAGCAGCCAGAAATTCCAGGTACACGGATACATCTGCCTCTCCTCTTCGATTGCCTGGGGATTTCTTACCATCCTGATGACGGAGATTATACATGAACCTGTGGCAGGTGTTGTGCTGAACTTTAATCAGAATATACTCCTCTTCTGTGTCTTTATCGTGACAATCCTGTTTACGGCCGACGCGTACGAATCCGTCAAAGAGGCTCTGGCTCTCGGCAAGTCCCTGGAGGCCATGACAAAACTAAAGGAAAGAGATGGAAGATTTACAGTCGCGTATTTTCCGCTCTGAAGGAGGAAGCGGCGAACACGTCTCTGCCGTCAAAGAGGGGACGGCAGAGCGGATTGTCAACTCGCTCCTTGGAACTGCCGAACTGTTAGCCAATGCAAAAGAGGAGACAGCGGAACGGCTGGCTGCTGCCAAAGAAGGTACGGCGGAAAAAACTGGCAGCCGCCAAAGAAGGTACGGCGGAACGGCTGGCTGCCGCCAAAGAAGGTACCTCAGAGAGACTGGCAGCCGCTAAGGAAGGAACCTCCGAGCGGATCGCTGCCGTCCGCGAAAGTACGCGTGAGAAGCTGGCTATGCTCACGGGTCAGCTTGATGAAATTATGGATAAACGCCATAAACTGCTGTCTGAAAATAAATTCCGGCATTTCTACCGCAGGAGCCTGCTCAGAGGCAACCGGGAGCCGTCTCCACCAGATTCTCTGCTGCGCTTAAAGAGTTGAAGGAACAGCTTGAGGAACTGAATCATTAGAATTTATAAAGGTGAGGGCGGCGCCTGGGCGTCCAATGTATTGAGCGGAATTAAGGCCGGAAGAATATTACCGGTTTTAGTTCCGCTCAATTTGCTGTGATATTTAAATTTTCAGTCTCATCTGTCCGGAGCGGAGCAGGTGCGGTGTGCGACAACCTTCGCCTGAGTCTTCCTGGCGACGTCCACTTCCACCAGCGTAAGAGCAAGACCCAGCGGAATCAGGCATGACCATATTCCGGCAACCTGCCACTCATTTACCGCAAAAAAGCCTCCCAGCACTCCGATTTGAAATGACACAAGTGTAATGCCGTAAAATCCGGCCTTTTCTTTCTGTTTTGCATCCTTCGTCTGTATATAGTCGGCAATGGACAGAACCATCTGTTTCAGGTTGTTTGTTGAAAAGGTGGTGGCGCTGCTGTATCCCCTGGCTCCGGCAAAAACACCCCACTGGAATGCCGTAATTGCAAAAAAAAATAGGGTAAAGCGCCAATATATTGTTCATATCCTCCGGCAGAAAACCGGCCAGAACAATGCCTGTAATTTCTACCCAGATACAGATTCGCCTCATATCTCCTTTTTACATATTTTGGCAGAAGGTATGCCGCGATCATGGAGATAATAAAAATAATCAGCGCAATGATTCGGATGACCATCTCCTGCCAGCTACCGCCAAACCATCCTGTGGCCAGGTAAATCAGATTACCCGTCTGTGCCCGAGCCAAAGTTCCCGCCTCGCAGCAGAATGGTATATACGCCTAAAAAGCCTCCTATATATGACATAATATAATGTAATGCAGTTTCCATTTTACCTTTCCTTATCAAGAATAATTAATGGCAACTGTTCACAGCCCTGCCAAAAAACGCAGTTCTATAAGCAGTAACAATTATTGTTTTTATTATAATACCACATTGACGAATTTATTTAAAATACATATCATATAGCTATTATCATATAGAAAAAGGAATCGTAAAATGGAACTTAGAACGTTAAAATACTTTCTTACCGTTGCTTCGGAACTTAATATTACAAAGGCAGCGCGCAAGCTGAACATCTCCCAGCCGCCGCTGAGCCGTCAGCTAAGCCTTCTGGAGGGAAGAGCTTGGGGTGCAGCTTTTCGTCCGCGGGAAGCGCAGGATCCAACTGACCGAAAGAAGGAAAATATCTGGCGCAGCAGGCGGAGCATATCCTGAATCTGGCGGAACACACCGCGCAGCAATTGGAGGAAATGAAACAGCAGACCGTAAAGGGGACTCTGCTGCTAGGCGTCACCGAGACATGCAGCGCCAGCGTACTTCCGGCCATTCTGCCCGATTTTAAGACTTTCTACCCCCAGATCAGCTATGATATCTGGTGCGGCAACAGCAATGACGTCTGCCGGCGCATTAAAGAGGGAATCACTGATATCGGCATCATACGGGCCCCTCTAGATGAGCAGAATTTTTGAAACCGTGTTTTTGAAAACAGAAACATGGATTGCAATCGTCAGCAGACAGCATCCTCTGGCCGGGCAGACCGGCGTCTCCTGGAACGGCTGAGCCGGAACCGCTGTTCATCCCTTCCGCCAGCCGCTCCAAAGTGAGATTCTGAACTGGTTCAGTTCGGCCTCCGAAAGCTATCAGATTTTCGCCCTGTACAACCAGCTTGCCGGGATTATCCCTCTAATCGCACAAAATACAGGGAGTAGCCATCTGCCCGGAATCAGTCAAGCTGTATACGGACGACCGGCGCCTGGCCTATCTGAAAATCACTGAACCTGAACCGACGTCCCATCTCTATATGATATGCGGGCGCAACCGGCTCCTATCCGCCGGGGCAAAAGCCTTCTGGAATTACGTAAAACTGTCCTTTGACACAACGGCTCCCGTCTTCAGAAAACCGGTAAAAGGTCCTTTCCGAATTGCATTGGAATAAATGGATATAATAAACTTTATTTCAATCCTTTATTTCAATCAATTTTCAGGAAGGCCGGTACAATATGAAAAAGAATACTTGCGAAGAACCAATATCGGTATGGAGCGACACCACCACTCCATTAAAATTTGACACTTTAAAAAGAGATATAAAAAACAGAAGTCCTGATCATAGGCGGCGGTCTGGCCGGTGTACTTTGCGCCTATATGCTGGGACAGGCCGGTGTTGATTATGTGCTGGCCGAAGCGGATACTGTCTGCAGCGGAATTACAAAAAATACCACCGCGAAAATCACCTCCCAGCATGGGCTGATATATCATAAGCTCATCAGGCAGTTCGGAACTGAAAAAGCAGCGCTGTACCTTCACAGTAATCAGGAAGCGCTGGAAAATACGTGCAGCTTTGTGAGGGAATCGATTGTGATTTTGAGAAAAAAAGACGCCTATGTGTATTCCCGTGATTCAAAACAGGAGCTTCTCGACGAACTGGATGCACTGCAAAACTGAATTTTCCGGCAGACTTGGCAGAGGAACTCCCGCTTCCCTTTCCCCACGGCCGGAGCAGTCAGATTTCCGGATCAGGCCCAGTTCCATCCCCTCAAATTCGTACGCGCAATCGCCGGGGATTTGAATATTTACGAACACACCAGGGTCAGGGAACTGGCAGGATGTGAGGCGCGCACGGATACAGGGATTATCCGGGCGGAAAAATAATTGTGGCAACGCATTTCCCTTTATTAATAAGCACGGCAGTTATTTCTTAAAAATGTATCAGCACCGTTCCTATGTGACTGCACTTGAAAATGCACCGGATTTGAACGGCATGTATGTCGACCAGGCACAGGACGGAATGTCCTTTCGCAATTATAACGGCCTGCTGCTGCCTCGGGGGCGGAGGGCACCGCACCGGAAAAACGGGAGGCAACTGGCAGGAGCTGAACCGGTTTGCGGCTCAGTACTATCCCAAAGCGGCCCAGCGCTGCCGCTGGGCCACCCAGGACTGCATGACTCTGGACAGCGTTCCCTATATCGGCAATTACTCTAAAAGCACGCCAAATCTCTATGTGGCAACAGGCTTTAACAAATGGGGGATGACGTCCTCCATGGTCAGTTCCATGCTGCTTGCCGGCCTGGTGAGGGGAGAAGAAAATCCGTATGCCGCAGTATATTCACCTTCGAGAAGCATACTCAGGCCACAGTTAGCGGTCAATGCCCTGGGAGCCGCAGTGAATCTTCTGACTATCTCAACTCCCCGCTGTCCCCATATGGGATGCGCGCTGAAATGGAATAAGACGGAACATTCGTGGGATTGTCCCTGCCACGGCTATGCCTCTGATGCGGCACCACCATAAATGAAACTGCGAGGGCGGCAGGTGATTGAAATTGCTGTTGATTGAGCTTATACTGACATTAACGGCAAAAATCGGCACTAATTTGGGCCTGTAGCCCGTTCGCTAAACTGATTTTAGGTACTCTCATTTGCACCACCATCTGTCCAGCCGCTTGCGGCAGAAGGACGTACAGTAAAATAATAATAGACAGAGTACCGTGCCGTAAATTTTATTTTGGAGGTAACCATATGGATAAAGTTTACGACAAATGTTGTGGTATTGACGTGCACAAAAAAGCTCATCGTCGCCTGCTTTAGAAAAGGCAGCAAGCAGGAGTTACGGAACTTTGGTGCAACAACCAGAGAGCTTCTTGAATTAGCTAACTGGCTTCAGAACGGTGGCTGTGAAATGGTCGCAATGGAAAGCACAGCGTCCTATTGGAAGCCTCTGTATAACATCCTCGAGTCTTCTGAACTAAAGGCTATGGTGGTGAATGCCAGCCATATGAAAGCAGTCCCGGGGCGGAAAACCGATACAAAGGATGCGGAATGGATTGCGGAGCTTCTTCAGCACGGATTATTAAAAGCCAGTTATATCCCGGATAAACAGCAGAGGGAGTTAAGGGAACTGGTCCGCTACCGGAAAAGCCTCGTGAGTGAACGCACCCGGGAATTGAACCGACTCCAAAAGATGCTGGAGGGTGCCAACATAAAGCTGTCCGGTACTGTATCTGACATCAACTGTATGAGTGCGCGCAACATTCTGGAATACCTTCTCACCGGAGAATTCTTCGACGAAGCAAAGTATGATGAAATGTATAAACAGAAAATCATTGCCCACAATCTCAAAGCCAGCAAGGAACAGCTTATCGATGATTTAAATGGTGTCATGACCCCATTACAACGTCGAATGATGAAAGAGCTGCTGTCCCATCTGGATGAACTCAATGTTCATATCAACAATCTGGAAGATGAGATTGATAACTTTATGAAACCGGAAGAAAAAAAAGCGACACAAGCAATCCAGGATGTAACTGGTATCGGAAAAAACAGTTCCCAGGCCATTATTTCGGTGATTGGTACAGACATGAGTCGTTTTCCAACGGCCGGTCATCTTGCTGCATGGGCAGGACTATGTCCCGGCAATAACGAGAGTGCCCAAAAAGAGGAAGACCGGAAAAATGCGAAAAGGGAATGCTCTTTTACGTTCAACCCTGGTAGTCTGTGCGCATTCCGCTACAAGAAATAAAAATTCGTACTTTTATGCGCAGTTCATGAGAATCAGTTCCCACCGTGGAAAAAAACGGGCTTATGTTGCAGTTGCCCATTCCATGCTTATAGCCATCTATCACATACTCAAGGATGGAGTTGTTTTCAAAGATCTGGGTGCTGATTATTACAACCAATTCAACAAGGAACGTAAAATTAATGCGTACCTAAAGAAGTTAAAAGCGCTTGGGTGGGAGGTTCCGGTAGTTGCCGCCTGAACCTGTTAGCTGAGTTCAAAATAACCGTCAAAAAGGTTGATGGGGGAAGTCTGCGCTTTTGGCTTCCCAGAAGTTAAAGTTTCACAGTAACAATCTGGAAGATGAGATTGATAACTTTATGAAACCGGAAGAAAAAAAGCGACACAAGCAATCAGGATGTAACTGGTATCGGAAAAACAGTTCCCAGGCCATTATTTCGGTGATTGGTACAGACATGAGTCGGAGTGCCCAAAAGAGGAAGACCGGAAAAATGCGAAAAGGGAATGCTCTTTTACGTTCAACCCTGGTAGTCTGTGCGCATTCCGCTACAAGAAATAAAAATTCGTACTTTTATGCGCAGTTCATGAGAATCAGTTCCCACCGTGAAAAAAAACGGGCTTATGTTGCAGTTGCCCATTCCATGCTTATAGCCATCTATCACATACTCAAGGATGGAGTTGTTTTCAAAGATCTGGGTGCTGATTATTACAACCAATTCAACAAGGAACGTAAAATTAATGCGTACCTAAAGAAGTTAAAAGCGCTTGGGTGGGAGGTTCCGGTAGTTGCCGCCTGAACCTGTTAGCTGAGTTCAAAATAAACGTCAAAAGGTTGATGGGGAAGTCTGCGCTTTTGGCTTCCCAAGTTAAAGTTTCACAGTAATCAGCGATGGATTTCAAAGGCATCCGCAGACTTTATCTTCCCCTCCGCCCCAAAGGTCAGGTTTTCGCCGGGACGAAAGACTCCGCGGGAGGTATCGCCCGTCCACCGGCCTGCGGCCGCTGAATGTCTCACGCGTTAAGTGCGGAGGACCTTGTCGCGGCCACGCAGTGCTTCCCGTGTACGGGAAATACGATATGCCTTCAAGGCGTCCTTATGAAAAAATTGCGGAAGGTTTGGTATCAGTCTACCGGAAACACGTAGTGGCCGCGACAAAGGCCCTCCCCATTTAAGGTTGGAGACAATCAGCGGCCGGGCGGACCATGTCGGTGTCGCAAAACCTCCGCCTGAGTCTTCCGTCCCTGCGAAACCTGACCGGGAAGGAAGGCGGAATCAATTCTGGAGGGGATATGGAAGCCCATCCGTGCTTAATGAGGTTTCTCACGAATTTAGCACGGCTATGCGCTTCGAAAGTGCAAACGATTACACGAAAAATTCATTCCGACCGGATTCCCCTCTACGACAACCTTCAACCAGGGACGGAAGACTCAGCCATCCCCCTCACCACACCGGACATGGTGGATTTCGGACGCGTCCCCCCAACCTCAGTTAAATCTCCATTTCGACTTATGGATCTACAGCAGTTTTAATCCTGCTTTTTTATTTCCCGAATCACATCCAGAACCGTCCGTCCTGTACTCGACAATGCAGGTGATTTTATCTGTGCATTCGATTGGTTTCAGTGTTCCCGTCAGTCCTTCCGCGGTTTGACGCAGTTCCTCGATTGTGACAAGCTTCAGGCTCGTCTTTTCAGGTCTTCTTTTAATTCCTGATAATTTTATGGTTCGGATTCAGCGCAATGCCCGCCTCCGTTATAACGACCGCCACCGTATCCCCCGATTGTACAGCAGGTAAATACTTTTTTCACAACCGACGGAATCCGCCCTCTTACAATCGGGAGCACGACTATGAAATCTGCGCCCCTGCCGCCACATCAGGGACCTCCCCCAAGGCCCCCATCATCTCCCGTTGGATCGGTCAGGATATTGACGTTGAAATCAATGTCCACCTCCAGGGGCCGCCAGAATGCCGAATGTCTCCCGGTTGAGCATGCATCCCTTTCTTGCCGGATTGGCATAGAGAATTATCAATCTCGATGATTCCCGGATAATCCACGATTGCCTTTGCGGCAACCGCATCAAAAGACTGGGAGCAGGCCACGGTGCGGACCAGGCCTTTCTCGTGCATTTCCACAATCGCAGCGGGAATTCCGCCCAGGGCCATGGACGCTTTAACGCCCCGTTCCTCCATCTTTTTCTTCCAGATATTTAGTACAGGCGATACTGATGGCTCCGGCTCCCGTCTGGAAGACAAATCCGTCTGTAAAACGTCTCGATGCCGCCATTACCTCAACCGCTCGTTTGGCTATCAGTAAATCCCTGGGTTTTTGTAACCCGGGCCGCTCCGCTCCGATTTTGCCGTATCGCCGATGGAATCCACAACCACCACGTAGTCCACATACTCTGGGAAATACTGATCGGAATACAGGGGTATTCCACCAGATGATCGGTAATGACGATCACCTTTCCCGCCGTCATCGCATCGATAAAGGTAACCCAGCGCGCCGCAGGCATTTGCCCCACAAGGCCCGTCGCATTGCCGTAATCATCGGCCGCCGACGCGCCGATAAATGCCACGTCGATGGACAATTCCCTGCCTCTATGGCTCTTGGCCTGGCTCCGTGGGGGCGCAGGATTACCGGTTCGTCCATAACTCCCCCCAACACTTCGTCGCCCAGTTCCCCTCTGATTCCGCTGGCCTCGATACTGGCGATTGTGCCGTCCTTCACGTAATCGACAATTGACGGGTTCTTAATATTGACAACTGCACTCGGAGCAAATTTAAGCCCTTTTATCCCCAGTTCTTTTATCACGCTCAATACGCGGCCAATCACCTGATCGCCCTCGCGGAAACTGTGGTGAAATGAAATCGTCATTCCATCCTTTAGTCCGCTGGCCTCAACCGCCGCTTTTAATCCCGGCTGCAATTTTTCTTCCCCCGGTTTCACGGTTGACAGTCGCCGGTTTGACATAACCGGCTGATCGGAAGAACAGTCTGAGTCGATTCCGGCAAAGGGCCTCACCTGATAGGTTCCTATCATTTCGGGGAAGTTCTCTTCCAACTGCATTCTTAATCAAAATAATCACCTCCCGCATTCATCCTGCTGCCCTGGCCTTTTCAGTGTGGCTCTGGCCCTCAGCTCCATCGGTTTATCCAGCATGCTGCCGTCCAATGTGATAACGCCTTTCCCCATCCTGCTTCCTTCCTCCAGTGTCTGAAGCACGCGGACTGCATAGCGCACTTCCTTCTCGCTGGGAGCAAAGCAGGCATTCACCGCCTCAATCTGGCGGGGATGGATCACCGTCTTTCCGTCAAACCGAGATTTCTGGAAAGTGCGGCGTCCTCTTTTTCAGTCCTTCCATATCGTTAATGTTGGAAAATACAATGTCAAGCGCGTCTATCCCGGCCTCGCGGCACGCCAGAAGCACTGCGTTGCGCGCATAGAATACTTCCATACCGGTTCTGGTTCTCACAGCTCCATGCTGGCCGTGAAATCTTCAGCCCCCAGCGCCATCGCTTCCACCCGCGGATCGGCCATGGCGATTTCCCTTGCGTTAAGAACTCCCATATAGGATTCGATATTACACCATAGTTTAATGCTGCCCTCCTCAATACCGGCTTTTTTCTCGATTTCCGATATCCGGGAAGCGATGGATTTCACTTCTTTTCCGTATTCTACCTTGGGAATTCGGATGGCGTCCGGCCTGGCCTGACAACGGCCTCCAAGTCCTCTTCTATATACTCAGAATAAATGCCGTTGACGCGAACCACCACATACTTGTCTTTAGGCCTGTGGTAACGCAGCGCATTGCATACCAGGAATCTGGCTGAATCCTTTTCCGCTGCCGATACAGAGTCTTCGAGATCATAAACCAGACAGTCCTCCTCGTAAAATGCCGCCTGGATCATATTAACCGGGCTGGAGGCGCTGGCGTAGACACGTCCTTACAACCGCTCCTTTTCCCGGTTTTCCGGCATCCCTTTTATGCTGTTTTCCATAGCGCGTCCTCCTTCGACCAGTCGTATTGCTCCCCGGAGGCTCTGAGTATGACGGCCTGCATCCGGGAACGTATCACGCAATCGAGCGCCCCTTGTCCCACCAGGCTGATATCAGCGTCCCTTACTTCAAACTCATTCAGAACCTCCTGCATTGTCCTGATAATCTCGTCGCCGAAAATCGTTTTTCACGACACTGTCAGCTCTATCCGGATTCGTTTCCTTCATTTGGCCTGATTGCCTAATCTGCACATCGCTGGATTCCAGTGTTCCGCAGACGGCCGGTTTTTTATAAGCATAGGTTCCTCCCTCTTAAAAATACAGTGTTTGCCTGTTATGTGGCTCTCCGCACCTCTAAAAACATAAAACGCTTTGCGGAACACAGGCTGTGTTGTAACTTCAGTATAACCTCTTGTGATATAATTAAAAATATATGTTTAAGATGTTTCACATAAGTATTTCATATTCCGTCCGCGTTGAATTAAAAATGGCCGCTGCAATCGCATATAAAATGAATCACTTCATTCCTTTGCAATTGCAGCGGCCATTCATAAAAATCACTACAGCAGTGTATTCACCGTCTCCATCACCGCTTCCCCAAGCTTTGCGGCTTTTTACATCCGCATCCTCGGGAAGAACCTTTCACGCCAGGTAAAACTTAATCTTTGGTTCCGTACCCGGACGGTCTTACGCAGAGCCATGCATTGTCTTGAATCGTAATAAAGGACATTGGAGGATGGGAGGCCGGTCGGCTCCACCGCTCCGGTCGTCATATCTTTCACCGTATCCGCATTATAATCTCTTGCAGAAAGAACCTTATACCGCCTATCTCTTCCGGGGTGTTGGAACGGAAATATTCCATGATTTCCTAGTTTTAGCCAGTCCTTCAATTCCCTTAAGGCCGATGGCCTGTACCTCGTCTTTATAGTAGCCGTATTTCTCATACATCTCTACCATAGCGTCCCAGAGGGTCATTCCCTTTTCTTTATAATAAGCGGCGGCCTCACAGGCGCTGCTGTCGCTGAGATTGCGTCCTTATCACGGGCATAGGTGCCGATCAGGCCGCCATAGCTCTCTTCCATGCCAAACAAACGTTCCTTTTCCTGTCTTCTCATTCTCAAGAACCCTCTGGCCGATCCATTTTAAATCCGGTCAGAACTCTCGACAAGCTCCACACCGTAATATTTCGCCACGGCATCCACCAGATTTGTCGTTACGATTGATTTAACCACCTGGCCGTCGGCCGGAATCTCTCCCTTTGCCTTCTTCTGGCTCAGCACATATTCGCAGAGCAGGGAGCCCGACATATTTCCTGTCAGCGGGATATATTCACCTGACTTTGTATCTTTGACATAGACGCCAAGACGGTCGGCATCCGGATCAGTGGCCAGAACCAGATCGGCGTTCTTCTCCTTCGCAAGCTTCAGGCCCAGCTCAAAAGCTTCCTTTTGCCTCCGGGTTCGGATAACTCACGGTCGGGGAATTCCCCATCCGGCAGCTCCTGTTCCGGCACTGAAAACATGGGTAAAGCCCAGCTCCTTCATTACACGGCGGGCCGGAATGTTACCGGTTCCGTGAAGCGGTGTGTAGAACAATGGTAATCTGATCCTGCATCTTATCGATAGCCCCCTGGTTCACCACCTGGGCCTTCACCTGGGCGATGTATTTGTCGTCAATCTCCCGCCCGATAATCTGATAGTTTCCGGACGTCCTGGCACTCTGTGCGTCTGTCGTCCTGACAGTGGACAGATCGGTGATCGCCATAACCTCTTCCGTTACGCCTTTATCATGTGGCGGGGTAATCTGTGCGCCGTCTTCCCAATATACCTTGTATCCGTTATACTCCGGCGGATTGTGGCTTGCGGTAATATTGATTCCTGCGATACAGCCCAGCTCCCGCACTGCGAAAGAAAGCTCCGGGGTCGGTCGGGTGATTCAAATTTATATGCTTTAATTCCATTGGCCGCCAGAGTCAGAGCCGCTTCCTCGGCAAATTCCGGCGACATGCGGCGGGAGTCGAAGGCGATGGCCACACCTTTGTCGGCTCCGCCCTGTTTGATAATATAGTTCGCAAGTCCCTGGGTCGCGCGGCGGACTGTATAGATATTCATACGGTTGATTCCGGCTCCAATGATTCCGCGAAGTCCCGCAGTACCAAATTCAGATCCATGTAAAACCGCTCTTTGATTTCATTTTCATCACCGGCGATATTTCTTAATTCTTCTTTTGTCGCCCTCGTCAAAGTATGGATTATCCAGCCACTCTTCATAGATCTTCATGTAATCCTTCATATAAGATACTCCTCCTGTACATTTGTTGAGATCTTCGCGCAAAATGAACTCTTACCCAAAGCACCTCGGGACAGCGTCTCCCACGCCTATGGGGCATACTGCCGGCGAGCAGTATAATCTGCCGCACTCTAACCATAATTATAGTATACTTCCCCAAAATAAAGTTTTTTTGAATGCGCTGCCGCCAATGATTCCGTCATCTGATATGTTTCAGGAATTCATTTCTGTCCTTCTGCTGGATTTCCAGATTCTGCAGCTTCTCGACGTTTCTGGACGGGATCCATGCCTTGTTCGCATTGTAATAAAAAGTTGAGCTGTTTCCAGTATTTTTTCAGGGTACAGGAACAATAATATAGATATTCCTGCTCCTTCTCCCCATTGTCAGGACTCTGTCATAGGAATTTAAAAGGCGCATTCCCAGCTTCATATTCCAGCCGTGCTTTTCCATGGCTTTTCTTATAAAATGGTAAAGATCCGCCACCTGAACCCCCAGATGCATTTTATTAAATTCAATCACCGCCGTGTATCCTGGCCCCATCAGAATATGGTGCTGGTTCAGCTCACCGTGGCAGAGATAATGTTCGGGCGCTCCCGTTTCACTCACCATTCTCCCCAGTCCTTCACAGGCTTCCAGGGCCTGTTCGTAAAACATTGAAAAATTTCCCATCACACAAAGTTCGAAATCTGATTTCTTCCGCTTGGAGCTGATAAAATTCTGGTGCGCCGAAGCTCCCTGTTATGGCGTTCCATCTCTTCCGTCATTGGTTCCGATAATATGGAGCCTAAGTTCCAATCATCTTTTGTCTCTATCTTCCTGAGAGCTTTGTGCAGACGCGCAATCTGTGACACAGCGCCTGTAATCTCCTCCTCATCCCGGATGTTGCATTCTCTGTCCGAAAACCAGTCCTTTACCACATACCGGCAGCCGTCTCCGGCCGTTGAGAGCAGTTCGCCCTCCTTATTTCTGATATACTGATCGACAAAACAGCTTCCGCCCTCCTGAAGTGACCGGAGAACCTCCTCTTCAAATTCCAGGCGTTTTACCGTCCCTTTATATTCACGGAGCAGCTTCAGCCCTTTGTCGGTTTCGCAGACCCAAGCTCCCCCTGCCTCTGCGAAACGCCTTGATTTCAAGTTCATATTGCTCTAAAACTTCCGTATGTCTGTCGTTCACGCTTCACCCTCCAGACAACTTTCTTTTAAGCTACTCCTAGGGTATGTTCTCTTTTCCATAAATATGTACCGGACATGCCATAGATTTATAGTATTGACAAATCTCCCTGAAAGTATTATAGTTTCTTTTGAACAGTTTAATAATAAACTTCAAACAAGGAGGAACATCGATTGCTTGCAACACCCGGCAGATTTTTGAAAAATTTCAGAAGATGGATAAGGTATACCGCAGGTTCTATCAGCACGAGCTGGCAGAGTACCAGTTTACTCCAAATGAGATCGCTGTTATTTTATTTTGTATAACAACGCCCCCGGATCTTGATACCGCCACCGACATCGTCCGCTGCAAAGGCATCTCCAAGGACTGGTCGCGCGATCCGTGGATTCGCTTTGCAGGGAGGGGTATCTGACAGCCGTCCGCGAACCGGCCGACCGGAGGATCATGCACCTGAAGCTCAGTGAAAGAGCCGGCCGATCACGGAACGGATTGCGGTCAAGCATCATCTTCGCCCTGGGAATGGGCGTGCGAGGGCGCCGCCCTGGCCACCATTCTCTCCCAGGGGATTTCCTGCGCCTGGATTCTCCGCTTCCTCACCGGGAAAACAACCACACTGCGGCTGCAGCTCCGGTACGCCCGTCTGCGGGGCTCGGTCATCCTTCCCTGCATCGCCTTGGGCATCGCTCCCTTTATCATGCAGTTTACCGAGAGCATCCTGAACATCTGCTTTAACACCAGCCTGCTCCGCTATGTCGGGGGACATCGCCGTGGGGGCCATGACCATCCTGGCCAGTGTCATGCAATTCTGCATGCTTCCGCTTCAGGGGCTTACCCAGGGGGCCCAGCCCATCATCGGCTTTAACTTCGGGGCCAACCAGCGGGACCGGGTCAAGGAGGCCTTTCGTCTGCTGTTGGCCTGCTGTATGGTCTTTGCCGGGCTCATCTGGTTTTTGTCCATGTTTGTCCCCAGCTGTTCATCTCCATCTTTACCAGTGACCCGCAGCTGGCGGACTTTACCCGCTGGGCCATCCGAATCTACATGGCGGTCTCTCTGCTCCATGGCATTCAGATCTCCTGCCAGCAGACCTCCGTGTCGGGCGAGAATCCTTCCTCCAGCTCGAGGCCCTGATCTCTGGGTCAGGCAGCACATGTGGGGGGTTTTGACTGCCGAATCCATCATCATGCCGTAGTCCAGTGTGTTGATAATCAACTGGAGCGTGCTGGTGATAATTCTCGGTCCGCCTGCGCTTCCCACGGCCAGAACCGGTTCCCCGTCCTTCAGTACGATAGTCGGGGACATGCTGGAAAGAGGCGTTTTTCCGGGACGCACCGCATTGGCCATGCCGTAGGCAAGGCCCTGCGTTGTCCTGACTCCCACTTTGGGACTGAAATCGGCCATTGTATTATTCATTATGAAGCCTCTGCCCGGAATAACTACCCGCAGCCCCACCAGTTGCGGATCGTCTGGGTTTGTACAAATACATTGCCATACTTGTCCATCACGGAAAAATGGGAGGTACAGCCTCTGTATTCTTTCGCATCGATCCCTTCCGTCGGAGCGTATTCCCCGGCCCTGTTCATGTCAATCCTGGACGCCAGCTCCTTTGCATACTCTTTGGAAATGATTTTGTCAACCTGTACCTCCACAAAATCAGGATCTCCCATTGCCACGGAACGATCGGCAAACATCAGCTTCATCGTCTCTGCCAGCACATGGGTGCTGTCCGCCGAATGAAAGCCCATTTTCTCCAAATCAAACTGTTCCAGAATATTCAGCATCTGTATAATATGGCTGCCCCCGGAGGATTGGCGGAGCCATCGAAACCACATCATATCCTCTGTAGGTTCCCCTGACCGGCATTCGTTCGATTGGGGTGCATTTTTCCAGATCTCTTTATCAGGATGCCTTTATGCTTTTGTACGTGCTTCACAATATCATCGGCAACAGGCCCGTTATAGAACCAATCCACTCCGTTCCTGGCCACGCCCTCCAGCGTATCCGCAAGATCCGGATTTGTGATAATCTCACCATATTCCCTTGGTTTTCCTTCATTCAGATAAAGCTCGGCAAAACCCTCATACTCCGCTTTATTATGTTCCGACTCCGGCGTGTCTGAAATTCTCGCATAAGCAAAACCGCAGGCAAATCCTTCGCGGCACAGCCGGATGGCCGGCTCTGAAACTTCCTTCCAGGTCATTGTCCCGTATTTTTAAGGACATTATCCATGGCGCGGTAGAAAGCGGGAACGGCTGTGGCGCGGCCGGAAAACTCGGTCAGGTTCAAATCCACCCCGCCGTCCTCATCCAGGAACATATCCTGCCAGGCTCCCAGAGGGGCGACGCCCCGCGCGTCCACGGCAAAAAAATTCATTTGATTCTTTATGGTACACGATATGGAAACAGCCTCCGCCGATTCCGCTGTGATATGGCTCCACGACTCCCAGAACCAGGGATACGGCCACAGCGGCGTCAATGGCATTTCCGCCTTTTTTCATCATTTCCAGGCCTGCGGCGGCAGCATACGGGTTATTGCAGCTCACCGCTCCCTCCGTCCCGGCGGCATGGGGCTTGTACATTGCTATTTCGGAAACTTCCTTTCCAAGATATGGTCTGTTTGGCATACTATTCTCTCCTTTTATATCAGGCTTTCGCCGTATCTTCTTTCGATGTGAGAAGCGTCACTATAATTCCCGCCGTATAGCTGGCAATAATTACCGGATACACGATATTGATTTTCGCATTCAAGCCGAGAATGACCCAGGCTACCGCTACAATAATACCCACCAATGTACTGGCGGTGGCTGCCTTTGAATTCACCTTTTTTCCAGAGGATTCCGATAATTACGCAGAAGCTGAATGGAGCCGTAACGCTGTAGGTCAGCGTAAAGGAACAAATCGGTTAGCTGTGCGGACGGAATCAGGAACGGGAATCAGGGTGAAGAATGCCAGGATGATGGTGCCCCCAGCGGGATACATTCAGAATCTGCCTGTCGGACGCCTTTGTGTTAATCTGTGTTTTATATATGTTGGTAAGAATCGTTCCCGTAGCCATCATCATTGTAGCCATCGTGGCTGCAATAATCATTGTACATACGGCAAAGATGATACCTGCATACAGAGGGGAACTGAATTCCTTAACCGTCCAGGCGAATGCCGTTGCACCGTCACCAGTCCGTCGTTTTGCCGCGCGTCCCATCATGCCTACAATGGCCGTCAGGATACAGATAGGAGCTGCAAAAATATATCCGATAATACAGCCGTTACGGCTGGCCTTTTTTGCATCCCTGGCCGCAAGTACCGGCTGAAGCACCGACTGCATAACGGCCGAAAAGGCAAGCCGCCGACGGCCCAGGCAAATATCTGCTGTGTCGGCATAGCCGGTACAATCAGTTTATCGTAATCCTTTGGAAGCTGCGATATCAGTCCGCCGTAACCGCCAAAGCCGGCCAGATTCTTCACGACGAAGATAATCAGCAGCACATAGGTGGAAATACAAACAATACGACCGATCGCCGAAGATCCTTTCATTCCTGCAAAGCCGGTGTAGACAGCTGCGATGGTTACGCCGCAGACCATGGCGGCCGCAGAGTTAAAACTCGGGATTACAATCTGGATAATGGAAGCAATTGTCTTAAGCTGTATCGGAATATAAATACATCCGAATATCACCCAGATGTATGACTGGAGCCTGGCCAGGGGAGTGGAATATCTTCTGGCAAGAAAATCCGGAAGAGCCTCGCTGACCATATTTTCACGAAGTACCTTGGACAAAGCCCCCACCAACAGGAAATAGACGCCTCCTGCAATGGAATACCAGCAGCCCGCAATACCCATGGTATAGCCGTTCTGCGCCGCTCCCACAATGCTCATGCCGCCAATCTGCCATGCCGAGAACGGCCCGATGGCAAAGGCGCCCATGGTCTTGTCTCCGCCAGACCACTGGCTGGAGCTGGTGATTTTTGTTCCTGCATAAATACCGACCCCGATAATCAATACGAACGTAATAACCATGTTGCTACTAACATATACCGACCTCCTCTTTTCTTTTCCGCTTCAGCTTAAAGCATGTTTAATCTGCTTCGGCTCCTCCCCGCCGCACGGCCTTCCAGCCGCTTAATGTATTCTCCCGGGCACAGGCCGGTCATCTTGCGGAATATTCTGTTAAAATGAGACTGATCATAAAAATCCATCTGATGGGACATTTCTGTCAGAGAGCACGCCTTATTATCCGACAACTGACGTATTGCACTTTGCAGACAAATCTGAAGGCTCAGTTGCTTTGGCGTAAGCCCCACATTTTTCAGCACCAGTTTCTGGAGCGTCCTGGCCGTATAGCCGTATCGATCCTCCAGTTCCTTCATCCTAACTGCCCTTCTGTTTTGCATCATATATCCGGCGATGGAGGCAGCCATCTTTTCATCACTGTCCCTTCTTCCCGTCTTTTTCGCCTGGCACTGATCTAAAAACCTCCGAAGCAGCAGGGAATGTTCCTGTTCGCTGTCCACCGCATTGATCCCTCCATCGTAGACAGAGCCCATGGGAAAACGTCTTCCAGCTTAAATCCCTCAGGCGGCACCTCATCGGCAGGAATCCCAGTGGCCCAGGTAAAACTTCCGGAATAAACTGTACCATTAATACATTTTCAATCCCGTACAGCGGTATTTCCTTTTTTTCCGGCAGAACGCCGAACACATAAGCCGACGCATCTTTCTCCTTAACCGAAAATACAAGGCCCAGCTGGCCTACTCCGGGAATACAGTCAAGACCGGAGTGTCCCTGGTTTACATTGTAGCGCATAAGCCTGAGGTTAAAATCTTCCATGCAGAGCAGTGAATTTTCTCTGTTTTGTCACCTCCCAAAATGGCTGCTGAGAAAAAGTTCCTTTCACCCATCATTCCTGTCATCTTGATAACAGCCCCCTTTCCCATGATTCTAGCAGTTCGTAATAGGCGGCAATAGGAAAAATCGGAAATAAATCCCGTTTTCCTCCTGTTTCCGACCGTTTTCCCCTAATTTTGCCGTATCGGCCGCCACAATATCCACACTGCTGCCGCAGATATCGCATACGATTACGTCGTAGCATTTCACAGGTGCCTTTACTGGTTTTTTTGACCTCCTCGGCCAGGACGTCCGCATCCAGCAGAACTTCGCAGGCATCGTCCTTTATCTGTCTTAAGATTTCCTCCGGGTCATGCTCTACCCGGCCCGGCCTGTTGTTATGTGTATCTATGATTACTTTTCTTGCTATTTCAATGTATGTCCCAATATAGCACATTTAAATAAGGTTCGATATCCGCAGAATATACAAAACTTTTTCCTGTTTTCTAAACCTGCACGCTCCGCGCCAGGTCATCGCCATCATTAAGAAAGAATCGCGCTCGCGGATGATTCTCCGCCTGCGGCGGGTCGCTTGGCGAGTGTAACGAGCTTAGTGAACAAGCCCTCTTTAGAGTTGCGCTCCTCCGCGGAGCGTTTTTTATTTAACAGGAGAGATTTCCTGTAAATAAAAACGGCCTGCACGAATATTGTGCAAACCGCTTATTAAATAGATATTATGATGTTGGGGTCAAAAGGTCTTTTGCCCCTTTGATACCGGATTGCTCCGCACTGCGTGCTCTCGCGGATTATAGCCTGCCGGACAGTTATCAGCCCTGTTTAATTCATTTTTCCTCCCTGTCAAGCTCTCGCAGAAGGCTGATCTGCAGCACCAGACATACAAGAAAAGAAATGGCGTCGGCCAGCGGCTGCGCAATCTGAATTCCTAAAATTCCGATTAAAGGCGGCATCAGCAGCACGCCCGGGATCAGGAATACGCCCTGTCTCGACACTCCCATAAAAGAAGCGCGGAACATCTTTCCCGTAGTCTGCATCATCATATTGCTGATCATGACCCAGCCGTTGAGGCCGTATGTAAGGCACTGGAGCCGCAGCGCTTTGACACCGATTTCCAATACCTGCCCATCGCCCTTTCTGAACAGCTGTATCAAAAACGGGGGCGGCCGCAAATTCCACTGTGGCCAGTATCAGAAGAAACACAGTCCCGATTTTCACGCAGAACCAGAATCCCTTCTTCACCCGCCCATACAGCTTTGCCCCGTAGTTAAATCCACAGACGGGCTGGAAATCCCTGGCCGAAACCAAGAAGTATGGAATTCGTGAAATTGGTGATCCTTGATACAATCGCCATAGCCGCGATTGCGGCATCACCGTAGGACGGGCGGCCGTATTCAGGCATATCATGGCAATTCCGGATATAGACTGCCTGCACAGGGACGGCAGGCCGCCGTTTACTATCATCTTATAGAAATAACGTGAGGGCCTGAAATTCCTGAATCTTATCAGAACATTACCTGCCCTGCGGATTCCCCAGTACAGCAGGCAGAAGCTGACGAACTGGCTGATAATCGTAGCCAGGGCGGCTCCTGAAATCCCCATATTAAACCCGAATATCAAAATCGGATCCAGGACTATATTGATAAGGGCGCCTGTCGTAAGGCCAATCATCCCATAGAACGCACTTCCTCAAAGCGGAGCTGGTTGTTCAGAACCAGCGAGGCCGCCATATAAGGAGCTCCTATCAGAATAAATTTGAGATAATCCATGGCATATGGCAGGATTGTTTCGTGGATCCCAGCAAAATGCAGAGGGGCTTCAGGAAAATAAGTCCTGTTGCGGCTATTAACGCCCGCCGATAAGCGCAGAATAAAATCCGACTGCAGCCAGCCGTTCCGCCTTATCTGTCTCCTGCCTGCCGAGAAGACGTGAAATATTATTCCCCGAGCCCTGGCCAAAAGAAAAATCCGACTGCCTGTATAGCAGCCATCACGGCAAATGCAATTCCCACCGCACCGGATGCACTGGTGCTGATTTTGCCGATAAAAAGGTATCGGCCATATTATAAAACGTCGTAATCAGGTTGCTGATAATCGTCGGGACTGCCAGCCTGCAAATCAGGCTTTCCACCGGCGTCTGCGTCATCTGAATATATTTTGCGTCCAGATTTGCCTCGCTCATCCATTCACTCCTTCCCGAACCTACTCTTCTGTATCTTTTTTCACTGCCATATTAAGCAGATATTCTTTTTTCATTGCATTCCGGATGTTTCAGCACGTACAGGAACAGCCTTTGTAAGATATTTCCCATATCCGGCCCCGGCCTTACTCCGGCGGCTATCAGGTCCTTTCCGGTTACCGCCATATCCCTCATCCGGATACATTCACCCCTGCTGCGGACTGCCTCCGCCGTTTTTTCTGATACGTCCTGTCCCCGCAGCCTCCTCCGGAAGCAAACTCTCTTTCAGCAGCAGCAGCTCGTCGAACCGGCCGTCCTCCATACTGCTCATAACTTCCCTTACTTTGCAGTCATCCTCCTGCAGTTCTTCTGAAAACCACCTTTACCAGAGTCTTAACTCTGTCCGTCGTATCATTATCCATTTTCAATTCTTTCAGGATTTGGGCGGCACAGTCCTCCCCTCCATACGAAAGAAATGCGGCCCAGCGGAGAGACTTTCTAGCCGGCAGTCCGGATGCCCTCCTACAAGCTTCCCTCACCCTGCCGATGTTGGTCCCAAACACCGAGTGAAAACCCGCCGATATATAAGGGCTCATCCCCGTCTCTTCCACCAGCAGTATACGTTCGGGATGGTCCGACAGCAGTGTTTTTGTCAGCTCCGCCTGGATCCTCTCTTTGCTCACGTTGGCCAAATTCGGAGCAATCACGGTCAGTGCGGCATAGGTTTCATCTTCTATTGTAAAGTTCAACTGGGCTGAGAACCGGATGGCACGCAGAATCCGGAGAGCATCTTCGGTAAACCGCCCACGGCATTGCCGACACAGCGGACGACACCCTCCTTCAAATCTTTCATGCCGCCGAAAATATCCACTATCCCCGTCTCATGACTGTAAGCCATCGCATTGATAGTAAAATCACGGCGTCTCAGATCCTCTTTCAAATCCGAGGTAAAGGCCACCTCCTTCGGGTGTCTTGCATCCTCGTACTCGCCGTCGATCCGGTAAGTCGTAATTTCATAACCGACATGCTCCCGCATTACCGTTACAGTTCCATGCTGAAGCCCTGTATCGATTGTCTTCCCAAACACCTTTTGACCTGCTCCGGCCTGGCGGATGTGGTGATATCCCAGTCCCCGGGGACTCTGCCAGAGTGTGTCCCTGACACAGCCGCCGACGGCAAAGCCTCGTAGCCGTCTGCTCTAAGCCCGGCAAGAATCTCCTACCTGTTTCGGTATTATTATCTGCACATTCTAAGCTCCCTTCTGTCCAATCTCCATGATTCCTGCAGCCGCCTGCGCAAACCGGCCGTAAAAAACCGGGGCAAAACATCTGCATGCCCTGTCCCGGTCTGTTTCTATGTTTCATCCCACATTCTCTCTGCCGGATGGAGCGCCAGAACGTGTCTGAATTGCTTCCGTCAGATATGCGTCCCACTTTCGGGAGGTTTGCCCCGAATGAATTATCAAACACGCTTTAGTATGCTTTCCCCAATATACCATCTTTGTCGCAGGTTTACCACAGCATACGCACTTATCCGATAAAGTTTCCTGTGCAAAAGGCATACAGCGTGATGTCACTCCCACCGACTCTTTAAGCTGATTCACACTCCTGGCAGCCGCACCACATGGCCTTGATAAAGCCCGGCTTATGATCCGCCAGTTCCTTCATCTCTTCCATGTTGACAGCCTCATACGTATGAGCCTCGCGATGTGCTCTCTTTGCCCTTTCCAGCATATCGTGCTGGATTGTGCCGAGAAGTTTCTGCTACTTTTTTCATTTATCTCATCCAGGGAAACGGTTATTCTCGTGTGTATCGCGGCGCACAAAACTGCCTGGTTCTCCGCCAGATCTCTTGGTAATCTCCACACGCACCGGTATTCCGCGCATCTCGGATTCACTGAATTTCCATCCGGAGATTTGTCGGAATCATCCACCTTCACTTTGAAACCGGAGAGAACTTCCTTCAGCTCATATGCCTTATCAAGAACTCCCTCCTTGTTCTGCTGGATCGGAACAATCATAACCTGAACGGGAGCTATCCTCGAGTGAAGCACCAGTCCGTTATCATCACCATGTACCATAATAAGCACCAATCAGGCGAGTTGTCATGCCCCATGATGTCTGATGAACGTATTTTAACTGATTATCTTTGTCAAGATACTGGATTTCAAATGCTTTGGCGAATCCATCGCCGAAGTTGTGGCTCGTTCCGGACTGCAGGGCCTTGCCGTCATGCATCAGGGCCTCGATTGTATAAGTCGCCTCCGCACCGGCAAATTTTTCTTTATCTGTCTTTTTACCGCGTACAACCGGCATGGCAAGAACTTCCTCACAGAAATCGGCATAAAGTTCAGCATCAGCTCTGTTCTTCTTCTGCTTCCTCGGCTGTGGCATGAGCTGTATGGCCTTCCTGCCATAAGAACTCTCTGGAACGTAAGAAAGGTCTGGTGGTCTTTTCCCAGCGCACTACGGAGCACCACTGATTGTAAAGTCTGGGCAGATCCCGGTAAGAATGGATATCCCTGGCATAAAAATCGCAGAACAGGGTCTCAGACGTTGGTCTTACACACATTCTCTCCTGAAGAGGCTCAAGGCCTCCCATGGTTACCCAGGCAACCTCAGGGGCAAATCCCTCCACATGATCCTTCTCTTTCTGAAGCAGGCTCTCGGGGATAAACATAGGCATGTATACATTCTGTACGCCAGTCTCTTTAAATCTTCTGTCCAGTTCGTGCTGGATATTTTCCCAGATCGCATATCCTGCCGGTTTGATAACCATGCATCCCTTTACGCTGGAATAATCGATTAATTCAGCTTTCTTTACAACGTCGGTATACCACTGGGCGAAATCCTCTTCCATGGATGTGATGGCTTCTACTAATTTTTGTCCTTTGCCATGGCAATTCTCCTCTCATTTTTCCTTCCCCCGCAGTGCGATCCCCGCGGAGCGGTTTTTATTTAACAGGAATACTTTCCTGTTAATTAAGAAAGAATCCCGCCCGCGGGATTCTCCGCCTGCGGCGGGTCGCTTCGGCGACATAATTCCCTGCCGCCGCCGTGCGATCCCCCGCGGAGCGGTTTTATTTAACAGGGTACTTTCCTGTTAAAAAAAGCCATGCGATCTCTTCGTCATCGAAATGATCGAAGGGACCGAATGGCTGAAATTCTTCGGCGGTACCACCCAATTTAACCGGACAAGATGCCTCTGATTCCATTCGGCACCTGATGCGGTTCACTCTTATATCCGTTAACGCCGGTTCTACGATGCACTTTCATGCATGGCTCCAAGGCAGGTTCAATCTTCCTTGACACGGAAACCTCTCACCGCCGGTTTCCTCTCTGGATGTGTTTAAAGATTTAATAGTCCTCTTCAACGCCGTATTTGTCTATCAAATTATGTCGTGTTGCTTTTATGGTAGATTTGATTTTACGCCATCCAAACTGCTTTGTCAAGCCCTGTCAGCTGCCTCCCGCCTCTTTTCCACTCCCTTCTTTGAAAAATAAGATTAACAGGATAATCGGCAGCGCCACCAAGTCGCCCCTCTCATCCAGAATAAGCAGGCCTATTACGCAGGCCAGTAAGATTAACCTCTGCCATAGCTTTAACACTCCCATGACATACCCTTCACTGGCCATCGCCAAAACAATTACACCTATTATGGCAATCGCTAAATTGTAAATGACAGCCGGTACTGTTGTTCCTGTTAGCAGCAGAGCCGGTTTATATACCAGCATAAACGGAATAATGAAACCGGCAATCGCCAGTCTAAACGCACTCACGCCAGTTTTAAAGGATCGGACTGGGCCAGTCCTGCCGCTACAAAGGATGAAGAGCTACAGGAGGTGTGATAGTTGACATAATAGCAAAATAAAACACAAAAAGTGAGCGGCCAGCAGGGGGAACACCCATGTTAACCAAAGCCGGAGCCAGCGTAAGGGCCGTTACGATATAGCAGGCTGTTGTTGGAAGCCCCATGCCCAGAATGATTGAAGCTGCCATGGCTAAAAAAGCGCCAAAAATTTAATCCCCAACGCCAGTTTAAAAATATTCAATGAGAACACAAGGCCAAATCCGAAGAGAAATCACACCAATTACAATGCCGGCACAGGCACAGGCAATCGCTACCGACATAGTGCCCTTCACTCCATTTTTCCAGTGCGCGGCAAAACCGTCTCAGTGTCCGGGCGGCTGCTCTTTCTGAAAAAACTTACACAATTGCAATCAGAATGGAAAGCCAGGCCGCATAAATCGGATTGTAGCCTTTAACACTTAAGAAATAGATGAGAGCAATTAAGGGGATCGCCATGTGTCCATAGTCCCTGAATGTTGATTCCAGCTTCGGGAATCTGATCCTTTTCAGTGTCTTCAGTCCCTGTCTGCGGGCGCGCAGCTCACGGAGACCCATACACACAAATAGTAAAGAAAAGCCGGAATAATGGCTGCAAAGACGATTACACTGTACTGCACCCCAATAAATTGAGCCATCAGGAATGCTGCCGCCCCCATAACCGGAGGCATAATCTGCCCTCCTGCCGATGCCACACACACTCTACCGCGCCTGCATATTCCGGTGCGTATCCAACAGATTTCATTAAAGGTATCGTCATTACCCCCGTCGTTGCTACATTTGCAGAAGTGCTTCCGCTGACTGTTCCCATCAGGCCGCTGGCCAAAGCCGATACTTTGGCCGGCCCGCCTACAGAACCTCCTGCCAGTGCCAATGCAAGATTGCTTTAAAAACTTAGACATGCCTATTTCAGACATGATAGCTCAAAAAATATAAACAGCACCACATAAGTAGCCGATGTATTGAGCGCTGTCCCAAAATACCTTCATCCGTCAGATACAGCAGCTTTATTATTTTGCTGACCGTAAAACCTGCGTGGCGAAATACACCGGGTATCTGCCGCCCAAAAACAGCATATAATAAAAATACGCAGGCTACAATAGGCATAGCCATCCCAATGGCCCGTCTGGTAGCTTCTAAAACAAGCACAAGACAGATGACACCGAATATCAGATCCATTTTGGTTGGAATTCCCATTTGAGCATTAATCTTCTTTGCAAAAACCGCAACGTAGAGTGCTGCGCAAAAGCTCAGAAGCCCCAATATGATATCTATCACCGTAGGTGCCTTACTGCTTGAATGTTTCGTTTGCCGGAAATAACAGATAAATTAGTAATATAATAACTGCCAGATGGACCGATACCACATACTTGTCATCTACAGCCCGGAACCAGCTGCGTATAGCTGGACGCAGGCAAAGACAAACATAAGGCTGTGATAATATATTTCCAGGCGCCTTCTAATTCCCTCTTTTTTCCGCCTTTATCCTCATCTACATCGGTCAGAGCTCCCCTCTTTTTTTTAATAAAATCGCTTAACGCCATAATTGTCTCCCCTTTAGCGTACACCAGTCTGTTATTTTAAGACCTTTTTCATAGTACCTTTCTGCTCCCGGATGAAGCGGCAGGCCGGAACATTGATTCCTGATTCCAGGGTGATTTCTTTGCAATATCCTGGCTTTGGACCAGTGTATCAACATTTTCAAACAATTCTTTGTAATTTCATAGACCAGGTCATCACTGATACTCTCGTTTACAATCAGTAAAGTCCCTGTTGCCACTGTTTTACATCCGATTCCTGATTTGGGTATGTACCGGACGGAATTGTATATTCGTGTAGTAAGGGAGCCTGTTGATTACATTCTGTATTTCTTCGTCGCTTCCCAAATCCGCCAGCTTGCATTTTCCGCTGGCCATTGCTCATCTGGTGACTCTGCCCCAGGCTTCCCGAAATAATGTACCCGTCTATTTTCTCATCAACCACCGCATCCGACGCATTGGAATGAGAAAGCTGCTGTGCGTTAAAATCGCTCTTGGAGATACCAAAGCAATCCAGAATCCCCATCGCCTGGGACTCGAACCACTGCCCGCCTCGCCAATGTTTACTTTTTTTTTCCAACAATATCATCAATACTGTTAATTCCGGAATCTTTCAAAACCGGAATCTGGATAATCGCCGGGTAAAGATTTGCAACAACTCTAAGCCCTTCTACCTGCTTTCCTTCAAACTGCTGATCCCATTTACTGCCTCATAAACAGATGACGCGGCTGAAAATGCAAGCTGTATATCATCCGTTCCTACCCGGAGACAATTCTCACTGGAACCTGCCGTTACCTCTGCCGTAAAAGATGTGCCGGGAGTTTATCATTCCATACCTGGCATAATGCAACCCCAAAGTATTAAACGTCCCGCCGGGAAGATGTTCCCATGGACAGGAACGCTTCATGCACCGTCTGCCTTTACCGCATTTTTTCATCAGCCGCCGCTTCCACGGACTGGTCCCCGCCTTTTTGTTTCCGGCGCTGAAGTACCAGAACAGCCACTCAGTATTCCTCCCACTATCACTACGTTTGAAATCACAAGAGCTAAAATCTTTTTTGTTTTACCATAATGAACCCCTTCCTGATATGAAATATTTTACCTTCTCTTGCATAATATCATCTCGGTTCCATATGATCCAATATATATTTCCATATCAATACATAAAATTCAAATTATGATATTGCATTATCAAAAGTGATTCAAAATTATGTTGACTGATCCGCGCATTTGAGGCGCTGACCGTACGAAAAGATAAACATTGCCGAATCAGTTTACGGCGTTCTGCTTTACACCAGTTCTTTATAGTACGCTATCATATAGTCACAGAAATCTCTGGTATCCTGTGTCAGGTACTTATCCTTCCGATAACTTAACGCAATGTTCCTTGTTTTATCAAGGCCCTTTATAGGCAGAAATTTAATCTGTTCATCGTAAAGACAGCGTTTTTCGCCGATTGGGGAAGCGATTGTGATTCCCGCGTTTACATTTAAAAGCTCCGTCCTCAGGTAGTGATCGCACTCCATAACAATATTCAATTTAATACCTAATTCTTCACATAATTGATCCATCTGGGTTGAAACGGAAAACCTTTTGAAGGGCAATAAATTTTCACCTATAATGTCGTCCACTCCGACACTGTCTTTTTTTAGCAAGAGGGGATCCTGATGTACAGCCACCATAAATCTGTCCCTGGCAAAGAATAATGGTATTCATATCATCTCGGTTTATCTCAGAGATGTTATGCCAATATCAATCTTTCCGCTTTCCAGCAATTGAATGATATCTTGAAATTCTTCCACACTCTGACGCCATTTTACAGCAGGATGACTTCTATAAAACCTTCAATTCCGCGCGCATAAACTGAGGGCTTGTCAGAGATACAAATAATGTATGCTCCTGCTCTCCCTTCATTCATTTATTTCCTTCTTGGCATTATCAATATCTAACAGAATCTGATTCACTCTTGACAGAAATACCTCACCGTATGCATTCAGTACAATAGAGGCGGCGGAACGGTCAAAAGCGGGACTCCCAGCTCACTTTCCAGTCTTGATATCACCACGCTGATTGCCGGCTGGGACACATTAAGTTGTTCTGCCGAGCGGGTAATGTGCTGATTTAACGCTACCACCTGAAAATATCTAAGTTGCATCAATTCCATAAATTCACTCTCCTTTAATATTTGTGCACAGGGACTTAGCCGGATGCCGTAACAGTTCATGCAGTCTGAACTGTTACGACTTTTATTCATTATACCGGGATTTATCGTACTTTACAATTATATATAATATTATAGTTATGTATTTATATGAAATAATGAATTGTAAATTATATTTTGTGCCTCTATACTGAAAAAAGGAATAAAGGAGCGTTTTTTATGGGAGAGGGAACAAAATTGCAAGATATGCTGGAAAAAAAGGAGGTTCTAAAGCTGGGGGAGGTCCCGCCAGAATAGAAAAGCAGCATGCAGCCGGTAAGCTGACAGCCAGGGAGCGTCTGGAACTGCTCTTCGATCCAGGGTCATTCCAGGGTACAACATTTTATGAAACACCGCTGCCATGACTTTGGTATGGAGAAGATCAGCACTCCGGCAGAGGGAGTTGTGACCGGCTATGGCCTGGTAAACGGGCGTGGCGTGTTTGCTTTCGCACACGACTTTACCGTGTTAGGAGGAGCCATGGGGAAATGCAGGGTATGAAAGTAAAAAGAATGCAGGAGCTGGCCCTGGACGCAGGCCTGCCTTTTTTGTCGGATTAAATGATTCCGGCGGCGCCAGGATTCAGGAGGGCCCCAGTACCTCCTATGGAAACATTTTTACAATAATGTTATGGCTTCCGGGGGTCATTCCTCAGATTTCCGCTATTATGGGGCCTTGTGCCGGAGGTACAGTATATTCCCCGGCCCTGACGGATTTTATCCTCTCTGTAAACGGAACCAGCCGTTCGTTTATTACATAATCTGCGGTTATTAAAAAATGTAACCGGAGAAATCGTCGACGCGGAGACACTCGGCGGAGACAAAGACTCATAATACGCTCTCCGGCGTATCTCATTTTCTGCCAGGATGATGCCGATTGCATTTACAAAATCAAACGGCTCTAAGCTTTCCCGCCAACTGCCGCGAACTGCCTCCTGTCTACGCATGCAATGATGATCCGAACAGACGCTGTGAGCGCCTGAATACACACTCGTGCCAGAGTCTTTAAAGAGAAAGCTTATAATATCAAAGAAATTATCCATTGAAATCGCTGACGAACACGATTTCTTGGAGGTTCAGGAACTGTATGCCACCAATATTGTTATAGGATTTATACGGTTAAACGGAAAATCTGTCGGCGTAGTTGCCAATCAGCCTTCCATGCTGGCTGGCTGCATCGGATCAATGCCTCCGATAAAAGCCGCCCGCTTTATCCGTACCTGTGACTGCTTTAACATTCCTCTGCTTTCCATTGTGGACGTCCCCGGTTACCTGCCGGGAATCAAACAGGAGCTTGGAGGAATCATCCGCCACGGAGCAAAAATGCTCTACGCATGGAGTGAAGCGACAGTCCCCAAAAAATAGTCATGGCGGTTGGCAAGGTAGTTGGTGGAGCCAGGCCCGCCATGTGTTCCTGGGGCTGCATCCTGATTTCATCTTTGCATGGCCAACCGCACAGATGACCGTAGTCGGTCAGGAAAGCGCCGTGGACATCTGCTGCAAAAGTGAACTGAAACGGGCTGAAGAAAACGGTGAAGATACGGCTGCTCTGCGCACCCAACATAGAAGACTATACAAAAGAATATATGAATCCATATAAAGCCGCTGAATGCGGCAAATTCGAAGATATAATCGAACCTGCGCAATCAAGACAGGTAATTATTAGGACTTTGGAAATGTTCCGTAATAAAAAGTTGTGCTTCCGTCCCGCAAACACGGAAACATTCCGTTATAGCAGCAGTTTCACCGGAAAAAACCAAATCAATCAGGAACCATAAGGGGATTTACCATGCCGAATACAGTTAATTATGCAAGAGGACCGTTAAGCGGTATTACCGTCCTAGATTTAACCCAATTTTATCAGGGCCGTTCTGCACAATGATAATGGCGGATTTAGGCGCCGACATTTTGAAAATAGAGCGTCTGACCGCCCCAGAGCCAGCGGCCCATACTTATGGCGAGCGTATTTATGACCTTTCCGTTAACCGGAGCAAAAAAGTATGACTCACTAAATCTGAAATCAGATGCAGGAAAGGATATTTTAAAAAGCTTTAATATCTTCCGATGTTGTGATAGAATTTCAAACCCGGGACAATGGAGCGTATGGGGCTGGGATATGAAGAACTCAAGAAAATCAAACCAAATTTAATTTATGCCGCCATATCCGGCTTTGGCTATACCGGCCCTTACTAAGAACCGTGGGGCCCTGGATATGTAGTAATTCAGGGCATGAGCGGTTTGATGAGTCTGACAGGTGAACCAAACGGCAGGCCAACAAGATGCGGAACCTCCGCCAGTGATATATTTTCCGGAATCTATATGTTCGGCGCCGTAGCATCCGCTCTCTACGAGCGCGAAAAAACAGGAAAAAGGTCAGTTTATTGACGTGGCGATGTTAGATTCCACCTTCTCCTGTCTGGAAAATGCAGTAATCAATACCTGTATATTTAATAAAAATCCGGAACGGGTGGGAAACAGTCATCCCACCAGTGTTCCGTTTCAGACATTCAGACCTCTGACGGTGAAATCATCATCACCTGCTCCAGAGACAGCGCCTTTTATTCCCTTTGCCGCGCCATGGGACGCCCTGATATGATTCAGGACGAACGCTTTGCCAAAGCCGAGGCCAGAAGATTGAATAAGGAGCTTCTAGAGGATGAGATTACCGCTTCACCAGCACCCGCACCCTGGACGAATGTGAAGAAACCCTGAATCAATTCGGAGTTCTAATGGCCGTATCAATACCCTGACTATGATCTGCAAGGATCCACAAATTGCTGCCCGCGACATGATCGTGAAAGTGGAACACCCTGTTGCAGGAACGTATCAGATGGCCGGAAGTCCATTAAAATTCAGCAGTTTAACAGAGGCCCACTATGAACCGGCACCTACACTTGGTCAACATACCAGAGAGATCCTATCCGAACGGTTAAACATGACAGATACGGAAATTGAAGCCCTGCTAAAAAGAACAGGAATCTATGCCATAACCCCTTATAGTATAAACCTGCACAAATTATCTGTTTATTTAAATTATTTTTTTAACAAGCGTTATAACGTTAATAATTATATCATCAATTGTTACGTTCTTCACAATAAAAACAAAATAATTTGACAAATCCTCTCTCTCCTTTTCTATAATTGCAAGCACACCAATCGGCAGCACATGAAAATTACAGGGCTGCCGGTCTGGATTCTTAAAGATGAGGTGAGGAGAATGAGTATCTATGTCATTACCGGAGGTACAACCGGAATTGGTGCCGAAGCCCGCAAGAAGCTGCAGGACGAAGGGCACGAAGTATTTAACATTGATTACAACGGAGGGGATTACACTGCCGACCTCTCCACGGACGAGGGGAAGAAAGGGCGCAGTCAAAGCGGTATTCTTAAAATACCCGGACGGAATTGACGGAGTCCTCTGTAATGCCGGCGTCGGTCCCACCGCTCCGCCGAAGAAGATTTTTTGCACTGAATTTCTTCGCAGCCATCGCAATAGCCGAAGGTCTGCGCCCGCTTCTTAAGAAAAAGGGCGGAAACTGTGTCGTCACTTCCTCCAACTCGATTACAAATGCCACTGTAAAAACGCGACTGGGTCGATATGCTGTCGAATGTGGCGGATGAGAACGCCACAATGGAATTTGCCGGACATATCCCGCCGGACAAAACACCGTCCTGCTACAGCTCCTCCAAGCACGCGCTGGCCCGCTGGGTACGCCGCGTATCTTCTTCCTGGGCGGCAGACGGCGCGCATCAACGCCGTGGCACCCGGCAATACAACCACTCCGATGACGAAAGGAATGACGGAAAAGCAGATGGACGCGGCGCTGCTGATTCCAATCCCGACCCGTTACGGCCGCAAGGAATTCCTCGACGCCTCTGAAATTGCCAACGCCATGGTATTCCTGTTATCACCGCTGGCCAGCGGTATCAACGGAGTCATTCTGTTTGTAGACGGAGGCATCGACGCGCTGCTCCGCTCGAACGTTTTTAACCGGTCATCTAATCAATATCATCGAAGGGAGCAGACGCTATGCGCATTTTAGAACAATACATGGAGTGTATGAAAAAGGCGATAATATCGGCCTGGCAGATTTGTTTAATGAAAAGGAATTCTTCATGATACCTCATTCTTAAAGCTGAATAAAGATATCATGCATCTGGAAGGAAAGATGGCAATTGAAATGATGTTCCACCACCGTTTCGGTTTCAACGGAGGGCCGTTTCCTATTACAAATACGGTACATAAGGCAGATGACAACGTATGTTATTTTATTGAATACGGCGACCGCGTTGTACCGGTAACTGCTTATATCACAGAAATTGATGAAGACGGAAAATTATGAGGCTGGATATATTTCCGCTGTAATTCCGGGAAAGGGGGAGGTTCACCGCAGTCCCGCGGGAAATCTCCCTTTTCCTATCCGTTAAATACTGTTTTCCGTTATTGTAACCACGGTTTTTTCGGCTCGTCTCCCGCTTTTGTACCGCAGAAAGAAAAGCAGCGTAATGATAAGGCACAGTGACTCCGACACAGCCGGGGACAGCCAAATCCCGTTTTCGCCTATCAGCTGCGTCAATATAATGAGACAGGCCGACAGGAGTAGAAAACTTCTGCACGATGAAATGACGACAGAGTATACCGGCCGCTCAACCGCTGTAAAGAAACCGGCCGTCACCACATTAAAACCGACAATCGCAAATGAAAGTCCGTACATGCGCAGCGCACTCACCGAGTAGGCGAACAGCTCCTGATCCCTTTTGTCCAGGAACAGCCCTACTGCCGCCTGGGGAATCATTTCAGCAATTACCAGGAACACAACCGTGGATATACCGGCCGCGATAATGGAATAGCCAAATAGCCTGCGGTATTTCTCCTGTTCGCCCGCCCCGTAATGAAAACTGACAAGGGGCTGCACTCCTGGCTGATTCCGGCCATACTGTTAAGAGCCAGCGTATTAACATATGAAATCACGGTGTAGCTGACAACTCCCTTATTCCCGATGATGCTCAGTATCATATGGTTAAACAGGAAAATTACGAGGCCGCCCGACATCTCGGTAATGCTGTCCGACATTCCCAGCGGAATGATTCTCCTGTAAAGCTTCAAATTCCATTTGAATCTGCCAAAGCGCAGGCGCTTGGAGCGGAACCCAAAGTACAGGGCGAACAGTGTCGTAGACACAACCTGGGCAATACCGGTGGCAATCGCCGCTCCTTCGACTCCCATATGGGGGTCATAACGAACACATAATCAAGTACAATGTTTGTTACGGCGCTTGTCATAACCCCCGCCATCTGAAGCGGCGGACAGCCGTCCGTCTTCACAAAAATCTCCATATTATAAGATACAACAAAAGAACACTGCCAAAACGGAAATCCAGCCCAGATATCCTTTTACATATCCGATCGTCTCAGGCCCGGCCCCCAGGAAATAGGCAATCCTTTCCAGATTGAACCAGGTCAGCAGGGAAATAATGGCTCCCACCGCAACCAGTATAATCAGGTTCTGGTTAAATGTATTGCGCGCCTCTTCCTCCTTACCTTCTCCCAGGAATATCGCCATCAGTGTCGACGTCCCTGTCGCCATCATAAGGCCGACGGAGAAAATAAAAATCGTATAAGGCATGGACAGGTTAACTGCCGCCAGCGCATATTCCCCTACCCCCGCAACGAAAATTCCATCAACCATCGTGTACAATGCAAAAATCCACATAGATATGATGGAAGGAATGACAAAACGGCAGAATTTTTTCAGTAACATGATAAAACCTCCTTTTATTGACTTTCATTATAAACCTTCGTATAATACGAATGTCAAGGGAGGTAGAAGAAGTTGAACAATTCTTATAAAATTAAAGAAATTTCAAGATTATACGGACTTTGCAGCGACACGCTGCGATATTATGAAGAACAGGGGCTTCTCTCTCCAAAGCGCGGGGAGAACCGGTACCGTATGTTCGGTGTCCAGGATATCGGTAAACTGAACGTCATCCGTTCCCTTCGGGAGCTCGATATTCCTCTGGAACGAATCCGTGAGTATATCCATAACCGTGATATTGATTCAACCCTGCGGCTTCTGGATGAGGAGGAGACTCTGATCCTCTCCCAAATTGAGCGCCTCCGGGAAAAGTATGAAGATATTAACGCCCGGAAAACAGAGCTTCAAAAGGACAGGCAGATCAAAGACAGACAGTTTTCCATCCGCCGGTTTGAAGCAAGGCCCTGTTTTCAGCTTACGGAAGATATCATCCTGGAAAACGATGTGGATTTTGTCTTAAAGAAGCTGGAACAAAAATATGAAGATAACATTCACGCCATAGGCATTAAAGGGATTTGGGGCGGAGATGGATCCGGTCAGTATGGAGCAGGGTGACTATAATCATTTTCGTTCGGTTTTCTTCATCAGCGACTGGGATAATTACAGCTCGGTTATTCCTGAGGGGGAGTATGCCTCTCTGTTCTATTGGGGCGCTTATGAGCAGAGGATTACGGAAGTGTTCTCCCAATTTGTATCCCGCATACAGGAGTCCGGATATGAACTCTGCGGTGTTCCGCTGGAACTGTACCATATTGATATGAATGATACAAACCGGCATGAGGGGTATCTGACGGAATTACAGGTGCTGGTAAAGCCCTTAAAACGTCCCGCTGACGGGTGATAAGCTGCGGTACCTTCCGACCGGAAGATCGGAAAGCGAGGTATATTCTTTTCCGTTTACCAGGATAGACATGACATCCTCCAGGTTGATAAATCTGGAAAACTCTCCTTTAGTCACTACTTTGCCTTCAGGATTACGCATTCCGTACGTAGAGATTACCAGCGGTCCTGACAGCGGGTCGTTACTGATTACAACTCCGCCTCCCCCTATTACCGTCCCTCCGTCACCGTCGGTATCAAAGGAAAGTTCAGACATCATCTCCTCGATGGTGCCGTCTTTAAATTTAACGGACACAACAGGTGTCGGCAGTCCGCCGAAGCCTGGGCTTCGCGGCCAATCAGCAGAACTCCCAGCGGGGATATCTGCACCGTTTCAAGAGTATAGTTGCCGTCCCAGGTATCATTAACTGTATATCTCCTGGATGCGGTACTTCCGTCCACCGGAACAGTAAAACCAAGTTCACTGTTTTCTGCCCGGAAGGATATTTTCAAATCAGCTCCATAGCAGGCGTCCAGGCTGCTGGCCGTCAGATGGTAGACCACCTTATTTTCTGTCCGGAATTCCGGCAGCATCGTATAATTGATGGAAAAGGAGAATTCATCCCCTGTATCTGGTTTCCGTTCCAGCAAAACGTCAAAAAGCTGTTTTGTCTCATCATAGCAGTAGGATGGGAGTCCTTTTCCTGAAATATCTTCCAGGGAAAAGAATTAAATCAATTGTATACCCATCCGTCAGCATTCCTTCCAGAGAAAACCTCTGTGACGCATTTTCCGCTGACACCATGGGCGCTGTGATTTCAGACTTTACATGTTCTGTGCTGTCTCCGAAAATGGACTTAAAATACGTTAATCCGCCGGCCGCTGCAAATGCCGTTGTGGCGAAAGGCAGATAACGGCTGCGGCCAAAATACTTTCAATGCCTTAAACCGCCTTCTCTTCGGTGTTTTTCCTTGTTTTCTGATTTTCTCCGACACAAGTTTTTCTATGTTAGACTTCGATGGGCGCAGGTCGGTCATATTTGTAATCTCCAGTTCTTTATAAAGTTCCTCTTCCAGTTCCGTACATAAATCGCTAATATGGATTTTTTATTCATACCGGTACCCCTTTCTTCAAATACTGCCTTCAGCCTCTTTCTGCAGCGATGGAGCTTGGTCTTGATTGTCGCCTGGTTAATACCCAGCCGGTTTCCAATGGCCTCGATCCGCTCTCCCATATAATAAAACCGGATAAATATTTCACGGTGGCTTTCCAAACGATTTCACGGAATCATTAATAATCTCGGCCTGCTCCTTTTTTACAGCCAGTTCATCCGGGTTTCCCTCTTTTGAAATCACGATAAGATCATCGTCAAAGGAACCGGCACGTGCTTCATTTTCTGAGGCGTCCAATCGCTGCGTTGCGTGTAATCTGTGCAAGATACGGTTTTAACCGGACGTCCCGGCTCCAGGCGCTCACTGCTGTTCCATATGGAAAGGAACACGTCTGCCGCCAGCTCTTCAATATCCTCTTCAGTGAGAAATTGGCCGGTCATATTTAGCGCTCACATAGTTTACATAACGATTATCAGATGGTGAGCGCCTGCTCATCCCTGTCTTTCAGTTTTTTCAGTATTTCTGAATCGTTCATGATGGCCTCCTTTCTTTCATTTCACTAAACAGTACGCTGATTTTATAAAAAGGTTTCAATCTTCTGATAAGATCATTGTACTATGGGGTGAAATGCAAGAGCGGTATATGAAATCCGCTCTATACCGCTCTTTCTATAATTAGTATTTTAAAATTATTTATTTCGAGATTATCCGATTTATTTTATCCTGGGCTGATCACGCCCTGAAATCTTCCGATACATTTCCACAAACGAGTGGAGAATCTTCGCCGTCATCCCCCAGATTACATTTTCCCCGTACCGGTAAAAACATAACCTTATACCTGCCCCTCCGCCAGTGATAATCCTCACCGCCCGGGATCAGGTCAAACGGAAAATCTTTTCCCGGAATAGTCTGAACGTCGGTATCATAGCATTCCGGCTCGTGTTCCAGAAACCATTTAAGAGGAACGGTAAACACATGATCCACTTCATCCCCGGAAAACATTTGCCCTTATAGCCTTTCAGTTCAGCTAAAAACGGATAAACCCCAAATTGGCCGGTGTTATCAGAATATCCAGTGGGGCGACCAGATCGATCTGGCTCTTATAAACGCCAAGCTCCTCCATTGTCTCACGGACAGCCGCCTCTTTCCTCGTCTCTCCCTTTTCCACGGCTCCGCCTGAAAGCAGACTTCACCCGGCTGGCACTTCAGGACACCTGCTCTTACCTCAAACAGAAGATGGTATTCACCGTCTTTCTCCAGAAGAGGTACGAGTACGGCAGAATCAAAGCCCATCTCCTGATCCAGACGTCCCGGATGGCGATCGGCCCAGAGACGCTTCATCGTCTTTACCTTGCTGCCCTCCGTTGCGTGCAGGAAAGCTGCCACGGCCCGGTTGAATTTGAAACTTTTTCGGATGCAATAAAGTGATTTCCCGCAATCAGCCTCAGCCTGCTGTCGGGGATGCCGTAGTATATCCGTCTTGTATGGCCGTTTCTTATCATATCCTTAGTCCCGGCAATCACCAGGAACCGGCATCTTCAGTCTCTTAAGCTCCTCCGGTTCAATCCATGGGCCCTTGACCATAAGGCCGAGCAGCTCCGTCTTCTGCTCAAGCGAACCTTTATATTGTTCTTTCTTACAGGACTGCCTTTCCGGTGACGGCTGCCTCTGTAACGGAACGGCCCCGGCTATCTGCCCGAGTATCTTTTCGTTTCACGGTCTTGCGCTTTTTCTTTCTCCCGGACGGAACCGCCGCGATTTCAGTGAGCATCCGGCCGAATTGGGAGGCTGCTTTGCAGGCCAGACAGAAACCATATCCGACAGTTATCGGAATCTGTGTTGCCGCCTTTACTCCCAGTGGATTCAAGTTCGCACCGTTTAAAATCAACCGGTCCACATATTCCGGATACCGCAGGGAAAAGGTGAGGGCAACATTTCCTCCGTCGCTGAATCCCAGCAGGATAATATGTCTCAGTCGTTTCTCATCAAGAAATCCTTTCAGGTCTTTTGCAAACTGCTCTACTGTAAATGGCCTTGTCCCTCTCGAGGATTTCCTGTATGTCCTCTCGTATCTATTGTTATTACCTGGTATTTCTTAGAAAAAAACCGGATCTGATTTTCAAAATATGTGCTGTCCTCTCCGTTTCCGTGGAGCAGGATCATCGGCTGTCCCTTGCCGCATTCCCGGTAATAGAGCTTCATGTCGTTCCTCCGTATTTTCGTTGTCCGCAGTGATTCTTATATGATTGTATTTAATATGATTGTGTTTAATAAGTTTATCATTAAAAAGAATTGCCTATCCTGATATTTTATCACAATTATTCCTTTTTATTGCAGGTGTTATTTCCATTTTTCCAATACTCTTCCACCAAATCTTCGATCAGCATAAGCCCCACCGGACCGAGAATAAATCCCAGAAATCCGAATAACTGAAGGCCCACGTACATGGACATCAATGTTTCCAGAGGTGACAGCCCCATTTTTTTTTCCCCATCAGCTTTGCTTCGACAAATTCTCTCATAAAATAGCAAACCAGATAAAGGCCCAGAAGCATCACCCCTGGTACCATTTTTGCTGCAGCATCAGAAAAATCCCCCCAGGGAATCAGGGACCGTCCCGGTTCCGAAGATTGGCAGCGCATCCAGAAGGCCGATTCCGATGCCGGCAATAATATAATAAGGATTCCCAATCGCTATCAATGTCAGGATACAGAGACAGGTGGTCAAGAACAGAATCACCGCCTGTGTTCTCAGCCATGCATTTCCTGTCAGGGCCAGTCTTTTTCCCAACAGCGAAAACTCCCTTCTGAAAATGGAATTGTATCTTCTCTCCCTCAGTTCATCCATCTCCTGCAGGGAAAGTATTGATGCGATAAACAGGATTACCGTAATAATTGCTACTTTTATAAAAATCCAAAGACAGATACGGAATTGACTACCAGATTGGGCATCGTCGCATTTTTTGAATGCCCTGGCCGTTCCCAGGAGAACGTCCTGAACCATTTTCACAAGTACGCCTTCCTGCAGGCGGCAGAAGGTTTCGACGGAATGACACATTCCCGTCAGCCATTCATCGAAATTCTGCACCCAGACGGGAACAGCGTTGACGAGTTGGTTCGCCTCCATAAACAGCCTCCGTCCGCCGTAGAAAAAACCGGCCCCTGAGCAGAGCCAGAATCAGAATCATTTCAATGCCGCCTATCACGCCAATCGGAACCGCATATGTCTTTCCTCTTCTTTTCACGCGCAGCTTCCGTTCCAGAAAATTGGCGGAAGGGCGCAGAATCAGGGGCAATCAGATATGATATCAGAAATGGGAGAAAAGAGGCAGAATGAATTTAAAGCTGAGATAGACAGCGGCCGTAACGCCTGCTGTCAACAGCGCTTTTCTCTGCTTTTCCGTAAATCCGGTCATCACCTCACCTGCTTTCCCTGCCAAATCTGTATTTTTACCTCAATGTAAATGATACCAGGGTCAAAAGGTTGGAAATCTGATGCAAGCTTGCTTGCATGAAGATTTTAACATCCGCCAAAAACATGGTAAAGCCATTTTTCGCAGAAAAATGAGCGGATTGCGAATGTTTTTGAGGATTGTGAGAGCACGCAGTGGAGCAATCCGGTATCAAAGGGGGCAAAAGACCTTTTGACCCCAACATCATGTAAATGGATTTAATAAACGCAGGAACATCTCCTATCTCACCATACATCGATATTCCTGCGTCTCTTTTGTAAGCTTCTCTTCAGTTTCTTTAAGGGAGCTTACCCATGGTCAGCCCATTTATGATTTGTACTTCTTTTGTACAGACAGTATTATAAGCAGATCAAATAAAAATATTCAGAGTTTTTATTATCAATTATATGAAAACCGACTTCCCTCTCATCAATCGGCATTTCCTCTGTTTCCATATCCGAGATATGGATAAAATGGCCTTCCTCCATCTGTCTGAGCATGAGATTTATGGATTTTTTAAATCACCCTGGACTTCCATCTCCACTCTCTCATCCCATAAATTTCTAACCCATCCCGTCAATCCAAGGCTCCTCGCCGCATACATGGCCGATAGCGGAAACCGACGCCCTGAACTGTTCCGCTGAAGTAAATATGTCTTCTGGTTTTCATCTCAATCACCAAACCTCTCAAATATCCTGCCCTCGGTTTAATTTGCAAATTCCACATTCTTGCCTGTGGATGGATGAACGAAGGATAACTTTACTGCAGCCAGCGCCAGCTCCTTTTCACCTCTGCGCCCGCGGCTGCTCTGAGCCTTTGCAGCATGGCCGCTTCCCTGCTTCGCCCCGGTATGCCGATCGGCATGCGTTCTTTCACCGGCCGGCAGCGTTCCTCCCCATTCAGGATTATATTTCCCGTCTCCCCAGAGTGGATTTCCATGGGCTGCAAACTGCACGCGGATTTGATGATGCCTGCCGGACAGCAGTTCTATCTCCACAAGGGAAATCTCTCTTTCTTCCTCTGTCTTCACATCCAGCGCCCGGTAGACAAGTTCTGCCCGCCTGCTGTCCGGCGTGTCTTTATCCACAACAAATGAGAAGTTGTTTCTGCCATCTTTCAACAGATAATCCACATAGTTACCCACAATATCCACAAGTTTTCCACAGACTACCGCATTGTATATTTTCTTCATCCGGCCATCCTGAACCTGCTTGCTAAAGAGGCTGCCGCCTTCTGATTCTTAGCGTAAACCATGATTCCCCGACAGGCTTGTCCAGTCTGTGGATAACTCCCACATAGGGCTCCACAGGCGATTTTGTGGATGGCTTTGTGGACAACCTGGATAACTCCGCTCTTTTCAAATGGTTCTTTATTTCACTGACCATATCCGGCTCAAATCCACGGCTGGCCTGCGATTCCAGGCCAGCCGGCTTCTCCGCTACCAGAATATCGTGATCCTCATATATTATTTTTAACATGTCAATTCCTCTTTCACCGTTTTCATCTTCTTTTGTCTCCTTTTGTAACAGTTCAGACAGCATGAACTGTTACCTCATTTTACTATGACCGGACCGGTTCTACAAGTGATAACGGAAATTTGTAACCGTTCAGACAGGATTGAAAAATTTATTAAAACTGTATTGAATATTTCCAGGAAAAAGAGTATAGTATAGTTAAATATAAGATGTAGTTTTAAAAACTATGTAACAGATTAATATAAACTTCGTTGCTGCAGGTTCACCGAATCTCTGCAGGCGCTGAAGAGGAGGCAGAATTATGAAAATTAAAATTAAAGACCCTGGAAGTGCATTGACTCACTTTATTGCCATGCTTGGAGCCGGAGCTGCCGCTGTGCCGCTGCTGTTAAAGGCTGCCCGCGAACCGGACCATATCCACTTTGCGGCGCTGCTCATATTTATCGTCAGCATGATCCTTCTATATGCCGCGAGTACGATTTACCATACACTGGATATCTCCGATGAGGTAAATAAACGTTTGAGGAAACTGGATCATATGATGATCTTTATCCTGATAGCGGGAACCTATACACCGGTGTGTCTGATCGTTCTTGGAGACCGGTGGGGTACTCCCCTGCTGGCGCTCGTCTGGAATTGCGATTGCCGGTATTATTATTAATGCACTTTGGATCAACTGTCCAAAATGGTTTCTTCCCTGATCTACATTGCCATGGGATGGGTTTGTGTCCTTGCCATCCGACAGATTATCCTGGCTCTTCCGCGGGCCGCATTCGGCTGGCTGCTGGCAGCGGCATCATATATACGGTGGGAGGCGTGATATATGCCTTAAAACTGCCCATATTTAATTCCAGACATAAGTATTTCGGCTCACATGAGATTTTTCATCTGTTTGTTATGGGAGGAAGTTTCTGCCACTACATTATGATGTATGCATTTGTAGCTTAAGCGGGAATCCCCGCCTTTTCCGCCCTTTCCTCCTGCATGGCTGTTTGGCCGCTCAAAACATAGCCAGCTGTTCAAATACTTTATTGACCTCTAATTCCCAAAACCCCAGACATTATTCGGGTAGAATATATCCTGGTTATGCCTTGCCCGCGTGTTAATAACCGGTTGATATCATTTCCGTAATCGACGTATAATTTCCCCTGGCAACCGACCATTCTAAAATCATCGCGATTGCTCCGGCAGCAAACGCCGAAAGCCGCTCCGCTGCCGGTAGTATTTCCATAACGGTTTTGAGGCAAAGCACAGGGGACCCGGCGGCCCGGCGCTGCCAAATCCGGTTTAATATGACCGTTTCTGGTATATCCCCTTCCGGATGCCTGAATGATCTTGCCCACCCGTTGATCATAGGCAGTGACTGTCAGCGAATGATAACTGTTCCCCGGGGATGTAATCGTCGTATCAGGATCCGACTTGAGAAAATATGTATTATTCGTAAGCATGGAGCCTGGGGGCAGCCGCATGGAATGAAAAGGCCTCGTTTTCCAGGTTCCTGATGCTGATGGTCCACATGCCAGCAAGCATTTTTTGAAACGGATAAGTATCAGCTGATCTCCTGTTTCCTGTTCAAAGATTATATTATTAATCCAGATTTCACATTCATGAAAAATAAATTGCAGCCTTCTGCAGTCAGTATGGAAGGGAATATCCGCTGCGTTGATTCATGGTTGGGGGCTAATATCTCGATCGACAGCCGCGAATAGGAAGACCATATTTCTAATGCAAATTCCGTGTCTCCCGCTCCGGCCAGCAGCTCAACATCATCTTGAAAAAGGCGCCGTACCGGCCGTACCGAAATAATGCCTCCCTGCAATCCCCTCATTTCCGGCCGATATAGATACTCCCGTCCACGGGAGCTGGGATAGCGAATCCAGATAACTGCTAAGCGCTCCGTGACCGTCGTGGCCGCCCTGGCTGCTCCCCAGCGCGATACAAATTACGACAGGGCGCTGAAGCGACTGGGCAACCAGTATACATAACTGACACCAAGCATAATATCGGATTCCATATAACAATCACATCATTCGGAACACAAAATATATTCTTTATATTTCTCTTGGCTTCCTTCAATTTAACTATAACCAATTCAGCTTTTGGCACCACGCCTGAAAAATTAGCTGTAATGCTGGGGCTGCCGGCAATGATGCTTGCAACAGAAGTTCCGTGGCCGCCTGAATCGGAAATCGGAACGACAGACTCCGGTGTTTCTGAGGATAAGGCTTTATTTATCGTTTCAGCTTTGTATTCAGTGCCAAGGTAAAATCTTTCGGAGGACTTCCGCTCTGTTCAGTCTGATCCCAAATTGAAACAAGTCTGGTGGAATTGTCGGGGTTTCGAAATGCCGGATGAGTATAATCGATGCCGGTATCTATAACGCCGACCAGCACGCCCTGCCCCCGCTGAGATCCAGATAAGGATTATCCTGCAGGGTTTGTATTCCTGAGGCTCTCATGCTGATGGGAGAGGTAGCTTCATACAGACTTGGAAATATATGATATGGCATTGAGCCAAGAGCACAGATATTATCAGTTGCAGGGGAGATGGATTATAGAATGCCGTTCGTTTATATAGGTAACGCTGTCAGCGTCAGTAATGCTTCCGTCAATATCATAAAAGAGGAAGTAAGACATTGTTCATAATCAAATCAAAATAATTTTCATCTAATATTTTCATAAAACCTGTCTAATTAATTATTTGCTTAAATTATATGATAATAAACAGTAAATATTACTTGATAACCATTTACCTTTCAGTTTAATCATTTTTATGTATTTTACATATTATCATATTCACAATATAATCCATTTTATCGAATTCGACAAACATAAAGGAATGGATAAAAGGAGAACTATCAATCATGAAAAAAACAGACAGACGCGAAGACGCTATGGACATTATTTAAATCGATGTTTGTTTTTAAGCGCATGCACCTTTGGCGGCGGCTTCGTCATAGTGTCATTGATGAAAAAAGTTTGTGGAAAGAATTACAGTGGCTGGATGAAAGCGAGATGCTGGACATCACCGCAATAACCCAGTCCTCACCGGGTCTCTCCCGGTCAATTTCTGTTATTATCGGATACAGAATGGGAGGCATCCTCGGTTCGCTGACAGCCATCCTCGGTACAATAATTCCCCCCGATGCTGATTATTTCCGTTATCTCATTGTTTTTACACAGAGTTCGCACTGACACATACATCGCCATCGCCCTTCAGGTGATGAGGCCGGAGTGCGGCGGTTATCATGGATGTAGTCTGGAATCTGGCGTCCAACGTATGTAAAACAAGGAGATTCCTGTTACATTGGAATGATGGTCCTGTCTTTTGGCGCCACCTTCTTCCTGGGCGTCAGCGCCATGGTTATCATACTGGTGTGTCTTGGGATTGGTCTTGCCGATTTGGCTGTTACCATGAGAAAACAGGTAGGAAAAAGGGTAACTCATATGCTGCTGATTAGATTATTTTTTTAAGCTTTATCAGGTAGGACTTTCAGTGTGGGCGGGGGCTATGCGGCAATTCCGCTGATTCAAAACCAGATTGTGAATATTCACGGGTTAATGACCCTGGAAGAATTTACCGATTTAATAACAATTGCAGAGATGACTCCCGGACCTATCTCCATCAATTCCTCAACCTTTGTCGGCATGAGGCTCTCCGGTCCCTTCGGCGTAATCCTCTGTACCCTGGGCTGTATCATACCGTCCTTTATCATCTGTCTGACACTGGCGCACTTTTACTATAAATACCGCAGTTTTGAAGGCGTTCAGACCGTACTGGGTGCCCTGCGTCCCGCAGTCGTGGCGCTGATTGCATCGGCCGGTCTCTCCATCCTGCTTCTCGGACTTTTCCAGTCCGGAATCCAGGATCCGTTTTGAGAATTTCCATGTGATTGAGGGCATTCTCTTCATTGCCGGGCTTTACCTGCTCAGAAAAAAAAAGCCGGCTCCATCTCCGTAATTCTTGGCAGCGGGTAGTCGGAACCGTACTTTATATGGCCACCGGCCTCGCAGTCTGAGACTTACCCGATTTGTAACAGTTCAGACAGCATGAACCATTAGCCCGTTTTACTAATATCTCCCATCCGTGCAAATGCCGATAAACTGTTTCATGGATTGGGAGATGTATTTATTCTTGTGATAAATCAGCTTGATTTTTCTTTTCATTCTTGTATTTTCCATTAAGTACGCGCACTTCCCCAGCGGCAATCTCTTTTTCTATCACCATTCTGGACAGAATGGCTATCCCCTCACCGTTTAATACCGCCTTCTTGATCGTCTCGGTATTGCTGCAGCTCCACTTGTTTTCATCTTTATGTCATGCTCCAGCAGGAACTGCTCAAACTGATTGCGCTCCACACTGCCTGACTCTCTTGAGATAAGAGCATGCTTTGTCAGCTCCTTCAGCTTAATGCCCGGATGGTTGAAAAGCTCATGTTCCGGTCCGACTACGAGTACAAGTTCATCATCATAAATATCTTTCTTCACCAGCTCATCGCTCCTGACAATTCCCTCCACAACGGCAATATCAAGCTCACTTCTCTGGATTTTTCCCTCGATGGCAGCCGTATTATCTACAATGACACAGACATCCACATCCGGAACCTCATTCTCCAGGCTCTTTATCATCGGAGGCAGCAGCCTTGTCCCGACAGAGACGCTCCCTCCCACCCGGATCACATTACTGGCTGAGGTATCATTTATAAATCCCTCCATTGTTTCAAATGAATCAATGATATGGCGGGCATACGGCAGAAGCTTCTTTCCTGTCTCGGTAATATAAATCCGCTGGGACAGGCGTTCAAACAATTTTTATATTATAATAGCTTTCCAGTTCCCTGACTGCCTGGCTGACAGACGGCTGTGAAATATGCAGCCTCTCTGCCGCAGCCCTCATTTTCCCGCAGTCGGCAACCGCCACGAAGATCTGTAAGTGTCTGATTGTCATTTGATGCCTCCTTTGCCGCTACTTCTCTATAAAAGATCCATGCTTCCGGAGCGGAATCCTCCAAATCCAGCGTAATATAGGAAAACCCCAGCTTCTTCAAAACGCTGCAGATTTCCTCCCTCTTTTCAAGGGCTGCGGCCATCTGAGCCGGATCCAGCTCCAGACGCACCGTATCCTGATGAAGACGCAGGCGGACATTCCCTCAAATACAGTCCTAAGGTACGCTTCCCCTTTTTCGATTTCTTCTTAAAATTTCATAATCCAGCTTTGTTCCATAGGGCAGACGCGTAGCCATACAGGAGTGGACGGCCTGGATGCCACCGATATGCCAAAGGCGGACGAAAGCTCCTTTACCTCCCGCTTTGTGATATGGCACAGGGCAAGAGGACTGATAATCCCCAATTCTTTCAGTGCCCTGATTCCAGGTCGGTAAACGTGGGTGTCGTCTTCATTTGTCCCGTCAAGTATGCAGGTAATCCCCTTTTCCCGGGCAAAATCGAGAAGAGCCGTAAAGAGGTGTTTTTTACAGAGATAGCAGCGTTCCGGGGGATTGTCCCTCATTCCCTCCATCTCAAGCTCATCCACCTGGATTACAACATGTTCCGCTCCCAGCTCTCGGGCAACCTTCTTTGCCGTATCCAAATCGCAGGCAGGATGGAGCATTGTATTGAATGTCACCGCATAGACGGGGTTTTATATTTTCTTCCGTTGTCACAGGCGATTTTAAGAAGCAGGCTGCTGTCCACACCGCCGGAAAAGGCAATGCATACCGGCCCTTTCCCGTACTCATCCATCATCTGATTCAGCTTATCTGTGTTCCTGTTCCTATCAGTCATCTGCATCTTATCTCCTCCTGTCATGCTGCTGCCGGGGCGGACAGCAGCATAGTTACCGTCCCGCCGCATCCTCTTTCAGGGCATGGTAGACTTCGGTAAAAGGAAGTCCCTGTTCCCGGCAGATTTTTCTTACGCTCTCATATTCCGGATAATTATATTCTTCGCTCCCGGTCCGGCATGTCTTTACATCAGCAGTTCCATAGCGCGACTCTATCTGTCTTATTTCCCGCTCCAGCACCGTACGCTCCACAGGCCAGCGGCGGATCCCTATCGTCGTCGTATGGGCAAATACGGCCGCCTCAGCGCTTTCTGCTTATCTTCGGTACAAAGAATCCTCAGCACATAAGCAGGACGGTTTTTTTCATGTATGCCGGCGTATACCACACGTCTTTTGCTCCCTCTTCCATCAGACATTCCATGACAAAGCCAAAGGTCCTCCCTGTACAGTCATCCATGTTTGTCTCCAGAATCCAGAGTTTTTCCTCATTATAGCTCTGTTTCTGCCTGTCCTCCGTCTTTCGGATCAGCATTGCCCTTAAAATATTGGCATTTTTAAAATCCTTGTTGCCGGCTCCCACGCCTATTTTTTTCAATGATATAATGTTCCGGAAGGACGTCCTTCGTCCGAAGGGCTGCCGCAATTGCAGCCCCGGTGGGTGTAACCATCTCCCTTCATTATCGGTCAGTTTCAGTTCCAGTCCATGGGAAGCGGCAATATTGGCCGTAGCAGGTACGGGTACCGGCATCACCCCATGCTGGCAGCGGACATAGCCCCTTCCTTCTGCCAGAGACGATACCACTACATCCGTAATTCCCAAATCATACATACAAACGGCTACACTGATTATATCTACAATGGAATCGACAGCCCCTACTTCATGGAAATGCACCTCTTCCACCGGAATTCCGTGGGCTTTCGATTCTGCTTCCGCAACAATCCGGAACATCTTTCTGGCCAGCTCCTTCACCGGTTCTTCGGAATGCATGCGGTCTATGATTTCAAAAATATCCTGGATATTCCTGTGGATATGGGGGTGGCTGTGAGTGTGGTCATGATTGTGATCGTGGTCGTGTTTGTGGTCATGATCATGGCCGTGGCCGTGTTTGTGATCGTGGTCATGGTCGTGGCCGTGTTTGTGATCGTGGTCATGGTCGTGATCATGTTTGTGATCGTGGTTGTGATCGTGATCGTGGTCATGATCATGATCGTGATCGTGGCCGTGTTTTGATCATGATCATGGTCATGGCCGTGCCCATGCTCTTCCTCCTCAAATGTACATCAAAATCGTAGGCATCAATACCGCATTTCAGTTTTCTCCCAAAATGGAGATGGTACCCTCCCACGCCAAGACTCTTAAGCGTTTCTTCCAGAACATTTCTGCTGGCCCCCAAATCGAGAAGCGCGCCCACCGTCATATCACCGCTGATACCGGAATAGCATTCCAGATACAGCAGTTTTTCTTCTTTTTTCCTGATTTCTAAATTGGCTCATCTTAATATCCTTTCTCCTAAGTTTAGACTGTGTAACAGTTCCTCTCGGCCAGTCTGTTGATCTGCGCGGCAAGGTAACCGGCCCCATAGCCGTTATCAATATTTACCGTTGAAATCCCGTTGGCACAGGAATTAATCATTGTAAGCAGCGCCGAGAGTCCGTGAAAACTCGCACCGTAGCCGACCGACGTGGGAACTGCGATAACCGGATTCTCCACAAGCCCGGCTACGACAGTCCCAAGGGCGCCTTCCATGCCTGCAATTGTGATGACACAGTTTGCCCTCGTAATCTGTTCCCTTTAGATAGTATCCTGTGGATTCCGGCAACCCCTACATCGTAAATCCGATCCACGTAACAGCCGAAATATTCCGCCGTCTGCGCCGCTTCTTCCGCCACGGGAATATCCGCCGTTCCCCCTGTACAGACAGCGACACAGCCCTTTCTTTCTTTTCCCTCCGGCTCTGCCTTTAATATACGCGAAACCGGGTCATAGATGATACCGGGAATTCTTTCCTTTACCAGCAAGTACTGCTGCTCTGTCGCCCTCGTTCCCATCACCTCACCATTTTCACGGTACAGCGTGTCAAATATATCCGCCAGATACTGATCGGGTTTTCCCTGACAGTACACGGTTTCAGGGAAACCGGAGCGCAGCTTTCTGTGCAGATCGAGTTTTGCATATCCCAGATCTTCGTATGGCAGGTTTTTAAGCATTTCCCCGGCTTCCTCAGGTGAAAGCGTACCCATACTCACCTGCTCCAGTATTTTTTTACGTCCATCTGTTCCTCCTGTTCACCATTTCCACTTTACACTAATTTACACGCAGCATCATGGCTGAACTGTTACAGCAGTCGGCTAATCAAAATCGCTGCGCGATGAGCCGACTGCCTGCTGCCACTGCCTTTTCGCACGGTCAGCGCAGCAAATGCGCAGACCTGTCTGAACTGTTACGAACTGTTACGTACTCATCGTATCCAGTCTGATTTTTCTTGTACAGACTCTGTCTGTGAGGCTCTCTGAATGACTCACTATCAGCATTCCGATTCCTCTCTTCCCTGTTTCCTCCACCAGGACATGCCAGATTATACTCTGCGTCACCATATCCAGCATTGTTGTGATTTCATCGGCCAAAAGAATTTTAGTCCCTCTCCCAGCGCCCTTGCGATACAGAACCGCTGAAGTTCTCCGCCTGAGAGTTCCGAAGGAAAACGATCCATCCACGCCTTTCTGATTCCCAGTTTTTCCAGAAGCTCCGGATTTATTTGTCCGCCTTCCCTCAAAAACACGGGCCATCTTCCAACGCGGATTGACCGCCTGCTCCGGATGCTGCCAGATCATCTGCACCGGCAGCCTTCCTTTATATTCCTCAAGCGGCTTGCCGTCCAGCATTACCTGTCCGGAATCCGGTTTTTCATATCCGGAAAGGATCTTGCAGAATGTGGTTTTGCCAAATCCGCTGGGAGCCGTGATCCCAACCCTCTCCCCGCTCCCGATTTCCAATGAAACCCTGTTCAAAATCTGCCGGCTCCCGGTATCGTACCTGAATGAGATATCCTTTGCTTTAAGCTTCACCGCGTCACCTCCGGCTCCTGGTTCCTTATCAGGCTCTTTTCGTCATATACCGCGAAATCATGCTGCGGCATGGCATGATACAGAGCCTTAGTATATGCATGCTGAAGGCCGTTCGGTCTGCCGAAATCTCCGGGTTTGATTTCTTCGATTATCTCTCCCTCATAGAATACCATAATCCGGTCGGCTGTTTCCAGCGCCAATTCAAATCATGAGTGATAAGCAGCACAGACGCGCCTTCTTCTGCTATCTCTTTAAAATGACCCATTACCCGTCTGGCCGTAGCAAGCTCCAGTCCCGGCGTCGGCTCATCCGCAATAACCAGTTTCGGCTCTTCCATCAGCGCCGATATGATCAGGATACGCCTTGCCATTCCTCCCCGACAGTTCGAAGGGATATAGCTCTTCCGTCTCTGCTCCAAGGCCGAACCGGGCCAGCAGGTGCCCGCACCGTTCGATGGATGCGCTGTCTTTTCTTCCCTTTCTTATCTGTTCTCCCACCTTCATCAGGGGATCCAGATAGGACACTCCCTGCGGGACAAGGGCAATTTCTTTTCCGCGCAGCTTATTCAGCCGTTCCTGCGTGAGCAGCTCTCCCCGGTAGAGAATCTCGCCCGAAACCCGGCAGTTGTAAGGCATGATTCCGAGAACAGCATGAGCCAGGAGACTTTACCGGAACCGCTTGCTCCCACGACAGCAGCCATCTCGCCCTGATTGAGGGTGAAGCAAAAGCTTCTTAACAGGATTCAGTTCCCTGCGCCGAAGTCCTCTGTCATACTGGGTAAATGAAATACCCAGACTGCTTACTTCCAGTACCGTTTTGTCCGGCATACCAATTCCTCCTTGCAGTATCTATCGTTATTTTTCCTGCCCTTCTATTCATGCGCGCTTTGCGGATCCAACAGGCTGCTTACGCTCTGCCCCAGGCCCTGAAACACCAGAACCGTTGCCACCAGCGCGGCTCCCGGGAAGACGGCCAGCCACCATTTTCCTGTTATCAGATACTTCATACTTTCCGACAGGATAATTCCGATGGCGGGTTCCTCCGGCGGAAGACCGAATCCCAGAAAGGTGATGGATGCCTCGTGCAAAATGGCATGCGGAAACATAAGAACAAGACCGGTCAGAAACCGGGGTACCAGATGAGGCAGCATATGCTCCACCGCAATCCTCCATCTTCCCATTCCAAGCTTCTCTGAAATTTTAACATACTGGCTGGCCTTCAGCTGAAGAACCTCGGCCCTGATAAGTCTTGCCAGGGAAGGCCAGTGAGTCAGTGCTATACCGGCCGCCACTCCGGTAAAACCTTTACCAAAGGCAAAGGATATCAATATCAGCAGCAGCATATGGGGAATCCCCATCATCATATCAATCAGGCCCGATACGGCCATATCTGCGGCCTTTCCAAGTACGGCAGCAGCAGTGCCCAGGATTACGGCTATCACGGCGCTGGATGCAGCCGTCACTATCCCCAGGCGGATGCTCATGGACAGTCCGGCCGCCGTCCGCTTCAGCATGTCGCGCCCGAGCCAGTCCGTGCCAAAAAGATAAGCAGTTCCCGGCCGCAGATTCTTCCGGCCAAAATCTGTAACCAGAGCGTCATTTTCCCAGATATGCCCGAGAACTGCAACCAGGATAAGTACGGCCAGGAAAACAGTCACGGCAGCCAGTGTCCCGGCCCGCCTGCTGCGGACGGGTAGATGAATCCCTCCAAAGATTCGGGTTATCATAAGGTTTCCCCCTTCCGCACCATTTTTTCCTGTCACGTTTCAATCTCGGATCAACGGTATAGTAAAGTAAGTCCGCAGTAAAATTGCCGAGAAAAACGACAGCGGCGCTAATCAGGGTAATTCCCAGCAAAAGCGGAACATCGCTGCCGAGTCCGGCCGTAATTGCCACCTGCCCCAGACCGGGATAGAAAAAACCTGCTCCACCAGCACAGAACCTCCGAAAATCTCGCTGATGGAGGCAAACTGCAGCGTGATAACCGGCAGGAGTATATTCTTAAGGCCATGCCTCCCGACTATCTGCCACTGCGTTTCTCCTCTGGCCCTGGCATAGAAAACATAATCGCTCTCAAGAACTTCTATCATTTTGCTTCTGGTATGCATGGCGATATTGGAAACACCGGTCAGCCCCAGCGTCAAGGCCGGCAGTACGGCGTGAATCAGCCTGTCCCCGAATGTCACCTCCGACGCCGCAACCCCCACCGGAACACTGAACCCAATAGGGAAAATCGGAAACCGGATGGCAAAAACCAGCAGGAGGACAAGAGCCAGCCAGAATGCCGGCGTTCCTGCAATCACCATGCAATATGCAGTTACCGCCTTATCCTGCCATTTCCCTCTTTTCACCCGGCCAGTACTCCCAGCGCCACACCGCCAATTCCTGAAAATATCCAAGCGGATATCATCAGCCAGGCAGAATTTGCAAATTTTTCGCCTATCACATCAAGAACCGGCCTCCGGTAAAGAAGGGAGATGCCGAAGTCCCCCGGCAGATGCCGGAAAACCAGCGAATGAATCTCTCGCCGGCCGGCACCGTAACTCCCCAGTATTCTTTTAACCTTTCAATCTGTTCCTCAGACATGACCCCAATGCTGCCTGTCCCACGTTGCTTTTCAGCGGATCCACCGGCGAGATGGAAATGAGAAAGAAAGCGGCCGCACTGACAGCCAGCAGAAGTATTGCCATCCTTATCAGATTTTTAATTATAAATATGCCATGCCGCTTCGTCACTTGTATCTTCCTTCCTTTATTCCCAGCTCCACTGATCCACGTTGTTAACAATAGACCAGCCGTGTCCATGTGGGTGAAGCTTCTGTTCCGCTACCTTCAGCCCATCTCTGACCCAGTAGAGATGATCGATATTAACCAGCCAGATCCAGGGGATATCTCCTCCTGCGTGATCCCTGTACTTCCATCCCACTGTGCCTTTTTTCCATAATTCCCAGGATTCCTCCAGGTTATCACTGGCCAGGGCCTCATCCATATACTGATCCACCGTCTTATTCGCATACGGCGAGTAGGGCCGCAAGTCCGGTATCCTCCATGGAATGGTAAATATTGTAAAGTTCCATCGGGGTATGCGCTCCCCATCCCCATAAAAGAGGCTGGGACTGTGCTTCGTCATATGCCGTATCCCATCCGGCCCCCTTGTTGATGCATTGATGCCGATTTCCTTCAACTGGTTTGCCGTATCGGCTGCCAGCGCGCCTGTCTTACGGAATCGTCCGCCGGATACAGAAATTCAAGCTCTGCCTTCACCCCGTCCTTTTCCCGGATTCCGTCCGCTCCCACGATCCAGCCTGCCTCATCGAGCAGCCTTGCAGCTTCATCCCGGTCACAGGTAATTTCGGCATCGCTGTTATACCATGGCATCTTGTCGCAGACACTGAAGGCCGGACTTCCATAACCATTTAAAACATTCTGTATCATCTCATCACGGTCGATCGCCAGATTAATAGCTCTGCGCACCAGGACATCGGAAGTGAAATCATTCCCCACCTTGAGTCCGTCCTTCTCCATTACCGGAACAGCCGGAAGATTAAATCCTCTGTTATCTACGGTTTCACAGGCCAGAAGTGAATACCCGGCAGTCTCCCTGATCCGCGTAGGAAGCAGCCGTATAAGCCAGATCCACCTGTCCCGCTTTGACTGCGGCAAATGCGGCATCCTCGTCCATAAAAAGTATCGTTACCCGTTTCATCTTCGGCTGTTCACCGTAGTAACCGGGGTTTGCCTCCAGAATCACCTGCTGCCCCTGTCCCACTGTTTCAGCATATACCGTCCGAGCCGACCGGATGGCTGCCGTAATCCGGAATCATAGGCATGTTCCGCACAATTCCTGTAATAGCCATCGTATATGGCCATATCGAATAGGGGCGCGCCATGGAAGACCACCGTATTGCCGTCCAACGCCTCCGCGCTTTCAAGCATTGTAAAAATCATTGACCGAGCTGGTCTCCCTCAGCGTATTATATGTAAATGCGACATCCTCCGCTGTCAGCGGTTCCCCGTCCGTAAATTTGACATCATCGCGGATTGTCACCGTCCATGTCAATCCATCCTCCGAGGATTTCATATCGGTAGCCAATCATAACCAATCCCCCAAATCCGGCGTTGTCACCGTAAGAGTACTCTGAATCAGCGGCTCATGGACATGTTCGCCGGCCCCAGCCATAGGCGGGTCAAATCCTGCTTCCGGTTCGGAATTTGTTGTCATAACAACCACTACCGAATCTTTTTGCTGCTAGTGTGTTCTCTGCCTGCTCTGCACTGCGCCGTCCCATTGGCCTCTGCCGTACCGTCCTTACCGCTGCCGGAACCGGAACAGCCCGTCAGGGCCAGGGCCGCCGCTGCCGCCATGGCAAATAATGCACTTGTTTTTTTTTTTCATTTTAATACCTCTCTTTGTCAATTACACTTCATAAAATTCCGAAAAAAAATACCGGAAAAGCTCTGCCTTGGGGGACAAAAATACCTTCCTGGTATAATTAAAGTCTTAATAAAAAAATAAAATTCCGCTTCTGCGGATAGAGACGGCTTGTGCTGTCGGATGAAACTATTATAGTCGCCCGGCAGCACAGTCAATCCGTTTTCACGCTTATTTCTCAAACGCTTAGATTTAACTGAGGTCGGAACAGACCATGTCCGGTGTGGTGAGAGAGGGCTGAGTCTTTTGTCCCGGCGATAACCTTCCGGGAGAAGGAGATACTGCCGACATCTTCCGGCTCCGCCCTGCGAAAACAAAACCACAGTATCTCCTTCTCCAGCCAGCGATGCCACTTCCCAGGACGAAAGACTCATAGATCCCCCCGTCCGCTGGCCTGCGGCTGCGTCCTCACCTGCTTAACTTAAATGACCCTTCAATCAGACCGTCGTCTTTCGGACATTACTCTCCAGAAGACGGTTAAAGCCCAGCCACTGTGTATTATCTCCCGCCTTTTTAAGCAGTTCCGTCATAGTCTCCAGTTTCGCATCCGTATTGTCGGCAAATGCCAGAGCCAGAGCCTCCATCAGCGCCGGTTTTTAGGGGAACCATATTCCAGTTCGCCATGATGCGCAAGTATACAGTGTTTCAGTTCGAGGCCGTTTTTCCGGGAATCCCGCAATTGTCCGGATTCTCTCCCCGACCATCTCCGTTCCGATTATGATATGCCCCAGGAGCTGGCCGTCGTCCGTATAATCATTTTCCGGAAATGCAGACAGCTCTTTCGTCTTTCCGACATCGTGAAAGAGAGCCGCTGTAAGTAAGAGATCCCGGTTAATCATCGGATAGGCTGCGGAGTAATAATCACACAGCTTCATTACGCTTAATGTATGCTCAAGCAGCCCTCCCACAAAACCATGATGGACGCTCTTAGCCGCCGAATGGAAGCAGAACCTTTTTTACAAACTCCTTGTCGTCCGTGAAATAACTTTCAGCCAATTGTTTCAGCCATGGATTCTTCATGGACTGGATCAGTGCAGTGAGTTCCCTATACATCTCTTTAATATCTTTAGAGCTGACCGGAAGATAGTCGCTTTCTATGTATTCGCCCTCGTCCGCCTTGCGGATCCGTTTCACATTGAGCTGGTTGGAACCCTGAAATACCGTCACATCTCCGTCTATATATACATAATTCATCACATCAAAGTTACCGATTCCCGGCGAACCCAAATCCCAAATCTTTGAGTCGATAGTACCCGTCCTGTCCTGGAGGGTCATCGACACGTACTCTTTCCCATTCTTTGTCAATAATATCTGTTTTGTTTTGCAAAGATAAACGTCTGAAACACGCATACCCTCATGGAACTGATCAATATATTTCATACTCTTCCTTCCTCTCTGCGGCAATGGAAAAACTCCGTAAAATCGTAACAGATAAGACAGAATGAACTGTTATGTAAAATCTGCTATTTCGTCAACAGAGAGTCTGACAAGTCAGACTCTCGTGTTTACCATCACATTTCTCTTCTTAATTCTTATATTCTGTCTTCATTCTTCTGATTCGGCTGACTTTTTTAAGCCCGGGCCATCGTCAGGCTGCTCTACCTGGCCCTTATCTCCACTTCAAATGGATCCAGCTCCTTATAGCCGTCCGACCTTTTTTCTCATAATCTTCACAGTTACCCTGGAACCGCAGCGGGCATTTTCAATCTGCATCTGAAGCTCCTTGAATGTGGTGATCTCTTTTCTCCGAATAATGTGATGATGTCTCCGTTCTGGATTCCCGCGTCATAAGCCGGTGCCCGATACGGCCTCCACCACATAGACTCCTGGGGAATCCCGCTCTCTGCCATCGCTTCGTTGACTTCCTGTCCCCTGACGCCGAAATAAGGCACCTGATGGCCGTTCGTCATCTTTTTCAATCACGGGCTTATAATCGGAAATGCTCACGGACGCGGTGATATCACGGTTTTCCTCATTTTTATAATCGTCAGAGGTCCATCCGATAATCTCTCCGGCCGTATTTAAAAGAAACGTACCCATAGTGGAGTTGCTGCATATATCTGCATATATAATCCTTGTGATGCCGTCCGTCATCTGAACGTTCCTTGCAATGTAGGAGACCGTTCCGTATGTCATGGAGTGTACCTGTCCCGACGGGACCGCCGACTCCGATAACGATATCTCCCGTCTTCACGGAATAGGAGTTGCCGAGAGTGAGTATCTTTATCTCTTTTTCTCAGTTCCTCGCCCAGCTCCTGGCATTTTACGGAAATAACAGCCATGTTAAGCACTTCATCAATCTGCTTCGTCTGTCCCGTAACCTTTGTACCGTCTGAAAATGTCACTGAAATTGAATCGGCCTGCCTCACTGCATCCGCACAGGTAAATATCAGATACTCTCCCCGGCGTCTTTGCAATTACCGCACCGGCATAATCACCGGTACTCTCAACCGGGTTACCGAACAGATCTGTCTGCTGCTTTCCTGAACTGATCTTCACAATCCCTTTATCCGCCTGCACCGCCACATCGCGCAGAGAACTGTAAAATGAGTTCAGGTTATCCGGTGTAAAGCTGTAGCGCGTAAGCGCATCTTCAATCGCCTTCTGAAGTTCCTCTTCCTCAACATGTATCGGAAGCGTCTCCTCCTGAGTCGGGCCGACGGCGGCTGTCTCCGGATCATCCTTGGCAAAAACGATGGAGGTGCTTTCCTCCGTCTCCCTCTCTTCCCAGGTACCGATCCGCCAAAGGCTTGGCCAGCACAAAACTGACAGCCGAAATCACGCCAAACAACACGGCAAGGCACATGAGAATCAGCACACGCTTTGCAATCTGTCTTTTGGACAACGGCTGTTTTACAATCTTTTCCCTCATAAATTCCCGGTTACCGGGATTTCTCTTCTCAGGTCCTTCCGTATCCGGCATACTTTTTTCTCCTTTGAACAACATACCACTATTATACTTTTGTTCCGGTAGTTATGCAAGAAATTTCTGTACAGCTGGTTTTATTTGGTTCTGCTTGTCTTACTGTTCATAGCAGAATGGAGATTTAACTGAGGTTGGGAGGACGCGTCCGGAGCGGACCATGTCCGGTGCGGTGAGGGGGCTGTCTGAGTCTTCTGTCCATGTGAGAGGTTGGTCTTGGAGGGGAATCCGGCCGGCGAAGTCTTCCACCGGGACGAAAGACTCATATACACACCCCCTCGGCTTGGCTGTGGAAACGTGATGTTCAAAAAAGACTGCATACCGGTATTTCCCGGCCATGCAGTCTTACCAATGTTTCTATTCTATTCAATCTTGCCGATACTCGGAAAATAGCGGAAAAGAACCTTCGCAATTATCTTCTTTTTCGGCACGTAGGGGTCGTCCCAGGCCCTGGCGTCTCTGGAATAATTCCGGTTATCGCCCATCATCAGGTAACAGCCCTCAGGAACTTCAAAGCGGTCATCCTTCCATCGCATCTCTTCATGCAGATACGGTTCGTCAAGCGGTTCCGGAGAACCGTTAATATAGATTCTGCCGCCGGATATCTCCACCGTCTCACCCGGCAGCCCGATTACCCGCTTCACCAGTCTGGTTTCCTTTCCGGACGTATCAATCTTGTGATTGAAGATGACGATGTCGCCTCTCTTCGGATCCCCTGTTATATAGGCCAGTCTGGAACCGATGATCCTGTCCCCCGTCATAATGGTCGTCTCCATCGAATTGCTGGGCACCCGGCTGTTGGCAATAATAAAGGTATTCAGAAATAACGCAATGCCGGCTGCCGTCAGCAGGATAAAAACCACTCACGAATTTCTTTTTTTTAAAGTCGAAAGTTTTCTCTTTCTTCTGTTCCTTGTTCTCCATTGATGTCTTATCCTTTCTTTTTGTGGAACCGGCGCATTTTTCGTCTTCTGCCGTTTTGCCTCTCTGTCAGCGCCGGAATGCATTTTTATATACCAGCAGGCTCCAGCGCCATATCGTCGAAGCACTGTACACCGTCTCACATAAATCAAAAGACGTTTTAACTGCCTGATGTCCATAAAATCCACCCACCCCTTACGGCTCCGCTTATACGGCCGTATTATTCATTATTCTACTATGCGGCAATATCTGAGTCAAGGTGAATGCAAACTGCCTGCGTAATCCTAATCGGTTCCTTTCCCCATATTTTGACACGTTTTTCCCATATCTTAAGAAAAAAGGACGGAATTAAGGGGTGGCACAAAAGAAACCGTATATGATATAATGTCCGCAGAGCGGGCATTATATCATATACGGTTTCTGCGTCCACCGCAGAAAGCTGGGCGCTGTATTCCGCTTGAGACTCATGTGAACAGCCCTCCTGTGCCGGCTGCCGCACGCAATAATTCAGCAAATACCGAAACTTATTTAAATAAACAGCATTTTTTACAAGGTGAATGAAAGATGAATCAAAAAGCACTTAAAACTTTAGAATATAATAAGATAATCGCACAGTTGGAGGAATATGCTTCCACACAGATTGGTAAAACATTGTGCCGTGAACTGGTTCCGTCCTGCAGCCTGGAGGAAATCCGCAGGAATCAGACGGAAACAACCGATGCCGCCACGCGTGTCGAATGAAGGGCAGTCTTTCCTTCGGAGGGGTTAAAGATAGTGCGCGGCTCCTTAAAGCGTCTGGAGATTGGAAGCTCCCTGAATATTATTGAGCTTCTCGCCGTCAGCTCTCTGCTGACCGTCACGGCCAGAGCCAAAGCATATGGCCGCCGGGAAGAATCGGAGCTGCCGGACGATTCTCTGGATGAGATGTTCCGCACCCTGGAACCGCTCACCCCGGTCAATACGGAAATCAAACGCTGCATCATATCAGAGGATGATGTCAGCGACGACGCCAGCCGGGACTTTCCAAAGTCCGCAAATCCATGAAGATCATCGCCGGCCGCGTACACACCCAGCTCAATTCAGTACTCAATTCCAGCAGAGCCTATCTGCAGGAGGCTGTAATTACGATGCGGGACGGGCGCTACTGTCTGCCGGTTAAGTCGGAGTATAAAAAATCAGGTGCCCGGCATGGTACACGACCAGTCCTCCACCGGATCCACGATTTTCATCGAACCGATGGCTGTCGTGAAGCTGAACAATGAGCTTCGTGAACTGGAAATCCAGGAAAAACGCGAAATTGAATTTGTCCTTACTGCGCTGAGCGGCGAACTAGTTCCTTATACCGACACAATTGCCCTTAACCTGGAGCTTCTGGCCAAGCTGGATTTTATTTTTGCCAAAGCTGCCCTGTCCCGCCATTTTAACTGTACGGAGCCTAAATTCAACAACCGGCGGTACATCAATATCAAGGACGGACGCCATCCTCTGCTGGATCCGAAGCAGGTCGTACCAATCAACATTTACCTGGGGATCAGTTTGATCTCCTGATTGTAACCGGTCCCAAATACCGGCGGTAAAACCGTCTCTTTAAAAACAGTGGGCCTCTTTACCCTGATGGGGCAGGCAGGCCTCCATATACCGGCGTTTGACGGATCTGAGCTGGCTGTCTTTGAAGAGGTGTTTGCCGACATCGGAGACGAGCAGAGTATTGAGCAGAGCCTCAGTACCTTCTCCGCCCACATGACCAACATTGTTTCCATCCTGGAGCAGGCGGACAGCAATTCCCTCTGTCTCTTTGATGAGCTGGGCGCCGGAACCGATCCGACCGAGGGGCGCTGCGCTGGCAATCGCCGTACTCAGCTTCCTCCATAATATGAGCTGCCGGACCATGGCCACCACCCACTACAGCGAACTGAAAGTCTATGCGCTGACCACCCCGGGCGTGGAGAACGCCTGCTGTGAATTCAGCCTGGAAACACTGCGTCCAACTTACCGGCTTTTAATCGGAATCCCCGGAAAGAGCAACGCCTTCGCCATCTCAAAGAAGCTGGGGCTTCCCGACTACATTATTGAAGATGCGAAAAAGCATATTGAACAGGAAGACGAATCTTTCGAAGATCTGCTGGCAGACCTGGAAGATAACCGCGTGACGATTGAAAAGAGAGGGCCGAAATAGCCTCCTATAAAGAACAGGTCGCCATTTTAAAAAGGCGCCTTGAACAGAAGGAGGAACGTTTCTCCGAGCAAAAGATAAGATGCTTGAAAAGCCCGTGAAGAAGCGCAGAGGATTCTTCAGGATGCCAAAGATACAGCGGATCAGACCATCCGCAGCATTAACCGGCTGGCAAAAGAATCCGGCGTGAATAAAGAACTTGAAGCGGGAACGAAGCAAGCTAAGAAACAAATTGAGTGACGTTGATAAAAACTGGCCGTGAAACCGGCTGTTCCAAAAAAGCCGTATCACCGAAATCACTGAGGCTTGGCGATACGGTACGGGTCCTTTCCATGAACCTGAAAGGCAACGGTAAGCTCACTTCCGAACGCAAAAGGCGATCTTTACGTACAGATGGGTATTCTCCGTTCCTGGTGAATATAAAGGATCTGGAGCTGGTGGACGAAAAAACCATAAGCGATCCCGGGATCCCGCAGTCAGGCCCCCGCAGTTCCGGCAATAAAAACGGAAGCGGAAGCAGCAAAATTAAAATGTCAAAATCCTTCTCCATCTCGCCGAAATCAATCTGATTGGCATGACAGTTGACGAGGCCGTGCCGGCTCTCGACAAATATCTGGACGATGCCTATCTCGCCCATCTGCCTCAGGTAAGAGTTGTCCACGGGCGGGGAACCGGCGCGCTGAAAGCCGGAGTCCACAGGCATCTGAAGAGACTGAACTATGTAAAGGATTTCCGTCTGGGCGAATTTGGTGAAGGAGACACCGGTGTCACAATCGTTACATTTAAATAGAAATGTGCCGCTGTCCGCAGAACCGCGTATTTAACCGGTGCTGTGGACTGTGGCTAATATGGTAAACAGGGGGAATAAAGATGGCAGAGAAACAGCGTATCCTCATCGTCGATGACGATTACAATATTGCGGAACTGATTTCACTTTATCTTACAAAAGAATGTTTTGAAACGAGAATTGTTGGCGATGGGGAAGAAGCGCTGAAGCTTTGGGAGTCTTTGAACCTAATCTTGTGCTTCTAGATCTGATGCTGCCTGGCATTGACGGCTACCAGGTCTGCCGGGAGCTGCGGGCTTCCTCCCAGGTTCCCATCATCATGCTCTCCGCAAAAGGTGAAATCTTCGACAAAGTATTGGGACTGGAGCTGGGTGCGGATGATTATATGGATTAAACCTTTTGACTCCAAGGAACTGGTTGCCAGGGTTAAAGCCGTACTCCGCCGCTACCAGGCTGCTTATAAGTCCGCGGCCCCAAAGCCAACGGATCAGCACGGCGACTTTGTGGAATACGCGGATCTGACCATTAAAACCTGACCAATTACTCCGTCATTTAAACGGGCACACCGTGGAAATGCCGCCGAAAGAGCTGGAGCTTTTATATTTCCTCGCCTCCGCCCCCAATCAGGTATTTACAAGGAGCAGCTTCTGGATCAGATCTGGGGCTATGAATATATCGGTGACACCAGAACTGTAGACGTACATATCAAGCGTCTCCGTGAAAAGATTAAAGATCACGATAAATGGGCGCTGACTACGGTATGGGGAATCGGGTATAAGTTTGAAGTGAAGAGGTGAGTTGGGTGAAGTTGGAGGACGCGTACCGGAAGGAGCAGAGCCGGTGCCATAAAATTGGTTGGCTGAGTCTTTAGTCCCCGGTTTACAGGTTGCCGCGGAGGAATCCTCCCCAGGTTTCGCCGGGGACTGAAGACTCAGGCGAAGTCCTCCCTGTTTATATTACACACTTCTTAAGGGCCAGTCCCCGAAATTGCGCATATTCCTCCGCAAGCTCCTTTAAATTATTCTTTTTCCTCTGTCTCTAACGCTTCGAATAATGTCATCTCTGTTTCCAGCTTATCCCCAAGCGTCTTTGTTCTCCAGATTCGGCTATCCGGCCTGCCTTCAGGATTACCCAGGATTTCCGACCGTCTTCAGACGGCTTTCTGCAGTGTCCGGTCTTCCAGGAGGACATCTCTGTCCTTTATATCGAGATAGGGATCGTGGGCTCGAGAAGAAGCAGCCTTTCTCCGTCAGCTTGGGAGTGCGCCAGCGCCTCCATATCATTCGACAGCATATAGCACGTTTTCTTCCCTGTCTGAACCGGTTCCATCTCGTCTTTAGCCCCGCTCCCAGAGCCGCCGGGCCTGCTGCCCGGAACAGCCCAGCCACCCCATGAAGGAATCTCTGCCGGACGGGCCGTAGCAATGCAGAAACGTTCGCACAAGTTCCCTTTCGCACTCTTTCCTGGCTTCCGGTTCCTCTGTAAGCGCCAGTTCTTCCGGTCTGCGGCCCGTCCAGTTTTGAAAAAGAAGTAAAGGTCGGGGTTATCCCCTGCCTTCTGCCAAACACAATGAGGGATGAAAGGAACAGGGACGGAGCAGGAAAGAGACGGCGGCGCCTCCCACCGTTTGTCTGTCCGGGTTTCCGTACATGGACGGCGCTCGCCAAAGCGCCCTTTTTCTTCCGTTAAGCTGCATTCAATTATATCGGCCAATGTCTGGTCAAGAGTCTCCTTACTCTGACCGTATGGCTGTTAAGATAACCGGCTGCCTGCTTTGTCCGCATCAGCAAATCATCGAAAGACATCTGCATGTAATCCAGAGCGGCTGTGATACCACGCGTGTAAATCCATGGCTGTTCTCCCTCCTGGGCAAGCAGCGCCGTCAGGAAGACGCCGCTTCGGTCTGTCGGAAAACGAGAGGAACACCGCGGACACTCCATGCCTGAGCAGTATCTTTTTCTCGTACAGAGCATCGTGCAATATGGGCAGCGAACAGCCCTCCAGCCGGTTGAACATGGCCGTCTCCCAGGCCCCGGGCGGGGAATTCTGCACACCGCAGGCGCCTGCCGCATCGGCCAGTCCCGATAACGGCAGCTTCTTCTCCAGATGGTGGGCCTTAAGGCGGTAGCTCCTGATATTTTCTGTCTCAATCTTCATCGGTTCTCCTCATCGTTATTTATCTTTTCATCCGGTTATTTATCTTTCCTGCGCCTGAACATTCCTTTCTTCTTTTCCTGCCCCTCTTCCTGTATATCTGTTTTATTCCTGTTCGCCTGTATTTTGACCGCCCACCATACAATAACCAGCAGGGCCAGGCAAAGTATAATCACGGGACTGTAAGATATCAGCATGACAAACAGATTTTAAGCGCAGTGCCGACATTCTGCAAATTTTCTGAAAATCCTCTCCGAATTCGGCTGCCCACCGTCTCCTCCTCTGTCGGCGTAAGTAAAATCACTTCCTCGACATAGAGATTGACCGTACTGTAGGATACCTGATTCTCCATCAGGCGAAGCTGTGATTCATAGGACTCTAACTGGTAGCGTATCTCAGAAAGCCTGGACTCCAGTGTGATAATCGCTTCCGTCGTATCGGCCTTCTCGAGCAGCGCCCATAAGCGCTCCTTGCTCCACTAAAAGCGTCTTCTTTCTGCTTTCCACGTCGGCATAGCTGAGTGTGACATCCTCCACGGACTCCTGCTTATTCGTCACATTCCCGTTAGCCTCCACCTCCGTTATAAAGGCAGACAGATGATCGGACGGGATACGGGCCGTAATCCGGGGCGCTTTTCCGGCTTCTTTCGCCGCCATAGCGGATACTGCTGCCGGAAATATCCGAATTTTCGATATAACCGTCAAGCTCCGTCACCTTTTTGTTAATGCTCTCCATCAGCTCGTCAAACTCCATGGTCTCCAGATTCATGGAAACGGTTCTGATTAATTTCCGCTTCGTATTTACCGGCTGTATTCCCCGGAAAGGAAGTCATACCGGAAGGCTCCGCTGTTTCAGACTTATAGTCCGTACTCCCCCGGCGCCATACCGCTTTCCTCATTATAAATCATGTCCTCCCGCGCCATACCGGCGCTGGTTTCGGTCTGCTGCCGCGGGAGGACGCGCCTTTACCGCACGCCGATAATAGCAGACAGACGGCCAGCAGCAACAGCAGTCCCCTGTTCTTTCTGGTGTTTCCGATTTCTTTCATAATATCTCCTCCTGTTAAAGCTCTTACACAGCCGCCAAAAGCCCCGGAAATATAACTCCTCCTCTCCCCGTTTCAAAGTTCACTCTTTGGTCCATCCGTTATTGGGCTGACAAAGGCTGCCGCATTCTTTATAGATTTCATATTTCTTTTCCATATTTATTACCTTTTCCGCTATCTATTTACTGAAATTTTATCATGTAAAGCATTTCCTTTCAATGAATTTAATAGAATTGTCAGAAATAAACGTTAATATTAAGCTGCGATCCGCAGCACAGCCCTGTTACCGTTTACCGGCGCCTGCCAGGTTTGAATCTTTCGGATCTGCCGGATGCACAAATGCCAGTGTGTATACTGCCATAAACCCGGACACAGCCGGTGCAATTGAACAATCAGCAGCAGATTATCGGGACAGCGCGTAAATACCAGCCAAATGAGCGGCATTCTCAGCGCCAGCGCGCCAAAGCAGCAGCTTATCATCGTAAACACGGTTTTGCCCTTCCGTTCATATAACCATTCAGGCAGAATACAAATGAAACAGCCAGGTAATCATAGCTGCAGGCCCGGAAGAAAGGAAGTCCGGCCCTGATTATATCAGGATCCTGTTAAAAATTCCTATCATCGTCTGGGGGTGAAATCTGAGCCCATAAGAAAAGACGGAGGAGAATGGCAAAGCCGATTCCGGCAGCCAGCGATTTCTTCGCTCTCTCCAGTTTCCCCGCGCCGTAATTCTGCCGCCGTGATTACCGCCAGGGCGCTGGCTATGGAGGTGGCCGGAAGCATTAACACATCGTATTTTGGCAATACCCACCGCCGCCAGTGCTGACGCCAAGCCGGTTTATAACCGACGTCAGATACAAAAATGACACCGGAGCCATGCTTTCCTGAAATGAAATGGGAATCCCGACACAGGCCAGTTCCTTTAATCTGCCTTTTTATCTATCCGCATATTACTGAGCGTGAAGGTAAAAAGAACTTCTTTTATTCAGATGATAATGGAAACTATCATGCTGACGGCCTGTGACAGAACCGTGGCCAAAGCTGTTCCGCCACTCCCATATGTAAATATTTGACAAACACAAAATCCCCGATAATATTCAGAATACAGGACAGAGCCACAAAAGTACATCGGCCGCCTGGAATCCCCGTATCCCCGGAGAATCGCGCTGATGGCATTATAACCGCAGATAAAAAAGATGCCGTAAAAGCGATTGTAACATATTGTTTTGCCAGTGCGGCCGATTCGGCCGGGTCTGTAAAAGAGCAGTATCGGATCAGGTAAAAATCAGCATCACTAACGTAAGCGCGACTGCCACGGCAGCAAATACGGACAGAGTGGTTCCGATTGTCCTTCTTGTCTGTTCTTCATCCCGCATGCCGTATATTTTCCTACCAGGATTGTGCCTCCCATCGTTAGGCCGGACACCAGATTTGTAATAATCTGGGTCACCTGAGTTCAGTGGATACGGCCGCCACACTTTCAGGGGAACAGTATGCCATCCCACCACCATCAGATCCACAGCCCCATACAAAGCCTGGATCAGGTTTGCAATCAGAAATGGAACGGAAAAGGCCAGCAGGGCATGGAATACATTGCCTTCCGTCAAAAGATGATCCTGTTTCATAAATAAAATACTCCTTTCATTTAAAAACAAAATAAACCCTCCAGCAACTGGAGGGTCAATACTTTCATAACTTTACTGCTCGTTCATAACCTGTTCCGTTATAATCCGATATACCTTTTCCACTTCCGCATCCTCAAGATAGAATACCGGCTCCCGTTTTTTCTCTGGTAAAACGGCATTCTGATCCGGCAGTACACCAGACTTATCTCAACCGGTTCCCTGCCAGATGTAATCGTTTCCCGTTCCGTCACGGTTTACAGACCGGTTCACCACCGGGATTTTCTTCAGCAGAATATAGTCGGCATTTTTACCCTGACGCCTGAGAATCCTTTTCGTGGTCACAATATAGTCCGTATTGCGTTTCATTATCTGTGCATGGAAAAAACGGCCTATCAGCAAATACAGGCCAAACACGAAAAACACGGTGCCGAATACGGCGAAAACTATATCCTCCTCAGAGAACTGCGTGACAAACAGCAATGACATGGCACACCACGCCAGGCTGAACGGAACCATAACCGCATCATATCCATGAAAAAGCTTCCCCGGTCAGGTTTTCCTATCCATATCACATTTTCATCCTCTTTTTAACTGTCTGTTCAGCCAGCCCCGATTTCAGGCCGTCTGCAAAGTCCTTCTCCTGACTTCTCATTGATACCCCCCTAACGCTTTCCCACCGGAATCTGAATCTCCGTCACATACTGCCCACGTCATCGGTAAAACCGGCATCTATCAGCGTCACCTCAACCGAATCCCCAGGCAGTCATATCCCTTTTCTTCCATATAAGTGAGCAGTCTTTTATAATATTCGGCTGCGTCTTTATGCATACCGAGAACCTCACCGCCAAATACCTCCCTTCCGGAAAGGAACTGTTCGGCGCCGCGGCAGGAGTCACCATCCTCCAGGAATACAAAAATTCCGGAAAAGTTTTGAAACCGGCGTCCCAAAGATTGGCTTTAGAAATGGCAACGCCTACCTTTCCCAGGAAAATAGCCGGCTCTGTCCGGGACTGCTCAGCTCCAGTTCCCGGATCGGATATTCCAAATCCTCTCCAATTGAATTTCCTTCCGCAGAAAGACAATCCGACGTTTTTCACAGTGAATTTCCCGTATTATCTCTCGGTCGGAGTACGAAGAGCATCCTCCAGGGCAGCCAGCCTCCGTTCAGCTTCCTCTCAATCCTGAGGAGGCGTTTATCTTTCTCGGGTCTCCAGCTTCTGCTCTTCCATCAGAAACTGGAGGCTCCTGACGTCCCTCTTTTCAAAAAACAGGGCTATACTCTTTAACGGCATATCAAGAGCGCGCAGATACTTAATAAATTCATCCGCTCAAACTGTCTTGTGGAATAATACCCGGTATCCTGAATCCGGATCCGTCGTCTCGGACACAGGATACCGATTTCATCATAATAGCGCAGCGTGCGGATATTCACTCCTCAAACAGCTTTGCCATCTCTCCTATTGTAAAAGTTCCTTCATCTCCTGCCTCCAGCGTTTTATCGTCTCTTTTAAATTTAATGGCTGGGGGAGTAATTGTCAATTTGAATTAATTAAGTTGTGAATTCTTACAGTTTTATTTCAATATTTTAAATGTTATAATCAAATATTGACTTTAATTATATTAAAGATTATACTAAATATTATTAAAGTATTTAAATTAAGGAGGGAAACATCTATGGCAATTGAAATTATACCGGACTGGATGGCTAATCTGATGATGAAGATGTGATTTTATTAAAAAGTTCATTCTGGCCTCCGGTTCCCTGGAAGGAGATCGCCCTCCCAGTACCATGTGACCTATCCTACAGTCCGGCTGAGGCTGGATAAGATTATTCAGAAAATCCTGATCAGCGAGGACACCGCGGCAGAGCCTTATATCGCTCTGATTAAACGCCTGGCGCTCAATGAAAGCTCGATTTTGACACGGCGAAACTTTTGGATATCCGAATATAAGAAGTTGAAAAAGGAGGAACATAATGGCTATCGCATCCTATATGATTATTGTAATCCTGCTGTTTACGGGGCGTCTCTTCTGGCTGCAGTTCTTTCTGTCCAGAAAGCCGAACCGCTGGCTGGGGCTTATCCTTCCCTGATCTCTTTCCTGTTTTTCCCTCCAGGCCCTTCTGGGAGTTGCCGCCTACTCGACCGTGCGCACCTCAGTTACCACAATTATGGAAAACAGAACCTCCTACAACGGAGGATGTGGTCGTCCTCCTGAGAAAAAAACAGGACAGCATCGCAACTGCTGTCTCCATTTATTGAATACAATATACCGACTGATTCTGCTCGGAATCTACGCAGGCTGCCGCAGCAGAAGAAAGAAAATATGGAACTGGAAAAAATGAATATTCAAGACCTGGAATAACCGGACGGCACGCCTACGCCTCTATTCAGCGCTCTTTATCTCCCAGCACAACCGATTCAATAAAGGGAACAAAAGCACCGGCGGCGAGGACGGACGGAGACTCCGTCAACCAATTCCACCCACTCCATCCTCTGGCCATACCGGATGCTTATCCTCACCTATTCATTTGCTTCTATCGCCATAATCTGATCAACTCTTCTCTGATGCCTTCCACCTTCAAACTCAGTATCCAGCCACACCTCGGTAATCATCTTGGCCAGCTCACTGCCCACAACGCGGGCGCCAAAGCAGAGTACGTTGGCATTATTGTGCAATCGGGACATTTTTGCAGTATACGGCTCGCTGCAGACACAGGCGCGGATGCCTTTACTTTATTGGCAGCCAGGAAATTCCCAGTCCCGTACCGCAGATGGCGATTCGAGATTTGCCTCTCCTGCCGCCACGGCTTTTCCCTACTTTCTCACCATAAACAGGGTAGTCACAGCTCTCGGTAGAGTTTGTTTCCCCAGATCCAGTACCTCATATCCCTTTTCTTCCAAAAATTCCTTGATAATTTCTTTTCAGCTCCACTGCTGAATGGTCATTTCCAATTGCAATTTTCATAATATACTCTCCTTGCTTCATATCCGAAGCTTTTTTCTTTCTTAAAGGCAGCCATACCGTTCCATAAATAGACGGATGATACTTTTGCCGTATGCTATTCTTCATTGTATTAAAGAACAAGCAGATTGTCAACATTGCGGACAGGATTACCGCGCTTTCATTGTTACAGTTCAGCCTTCTGCCAAACTGCAACAATGATGCACAGAAACGGCAAAAAGCCGTTTCGCGCCATAACAACCGGGATTTTCGCAAAACAGCGAAAACACCTCGCGGAATACATCATGGCTGAACTGTTACCTTTCATTCCCATACCTTTTTGGTATTGATAGTGATATATTTGAGTATTTGACATTTAATTTTCACGGCTCTATAATGACATCAATGAAGCAGGCGCGCCATGAAAATACATGCAGCTCGGACAATGCAATTTGCGTTAAATATACTGCATGGCCATCAGAATCAGAGAAGAAAAGGGGAAATAAATGGAAAATCAATCTTTAGGATATTATCTCAATCAACTCAGTTTAAAGCGTTCAGAAGACATTCTTTGAAATCAATGAATCCATCGAAAGAGATTACATATTTCAGGCCTTGGCTCTTGAACTGGACAAAGAACAGTATCCTCCCGTTATCCGCGCCTTTGCAGATGGGTATGAAGATCCCCTATTGTCGGCAATATCTTTGCAAGCCGGCTGCGAATTGCAGAGCTTCTGGGGAAGGTTACGGGGAGAAAAATGTCACCTCAAACTGGCTGAAAATAGAAAGAAACCCCATTCGGCCTGTCATTGTCCCGAACGGACCGGTACAAGAAGAATTTATAACGGAAAATATTGATATTGATTTTTTACCCATGATGCAGTATTACTGCACTGATGCAGGAAGGTACATTTCTTCGGCAATCGTTGCGGTTAAGGATCCTGATAACGGTATCCATAATCTCAGTTATCACCGCATGCAGTTTAAGGGAGGCGGAAAGTTTGGTATCAGTATGCATACGCGGCAGCATCTCTTCTATTATTATGAGAAGGCCCGTGAGGCCGGTAGAGATCTGGGAGTGGCCGTTATCGTTGGGGGCCATCCCGCCGTGTCCGTTGGAGCCGTATCACGGCCCGGCCTCGGCGGAGACGAATATGATATAGCCGGTTCCATCCTGGGCGAGCTGCTCCGCCTTGTACAGGGACGCACCGTGTCGGTCGATTATCCGGCAGAATCGGAAATTGTGATGGAAGGTTATATATCTACAAAGGAACATGAACCGGAAGGCCTTTTGAGAATTCACCGGATTTTCAACTTCCCGGTCAACGGAAAACATTTTTACTGTACCGGCCTCTCCAGACGCCGTCATCCGCTCTATGAGGTTATAATTCCCGGACGTTCCAAAGACCATCTTTT
>VOFE01000186.1_pt1 | contig 84912 bp, 158 predicted proteins | sample 5384071 | NCBI WGS metagenome assembly VOFE01 (sample SAMN12384724, study PRJNA508395) | human gut metagenome | isolation source: healthy gut D | host: Homo sapiens
GATCCGACGCCAAAAAGAGGACAGGAATGCGAAAGGAACACGCCCTGTCCAAAAAAGCCAAAACGACACACACGGCTATGTGTCAGCGAACGCGGCTCAGGCCGTGAATCAGAAGGAGGAGTAAACAAATGGCAAGCCAAAGAATTAGAATCAAACTCAAAGCTTATGACCACAACCTGATCGACAGAGAGCGCTCAGAGAATCGTAGACACGGCGAAACGTACAGGCGCGAAGATTTCACGGCCCTGTTCCGCTTCCCCAAGCAAAGGAGATCATAACGATCCTGCGGGCGACGCACAAATACAAAGATTCAGAGAACAGTTTGAAATCAAAACACAAACGCTTGATCGACATCCTCGAAGCAAACGCAAAGACGACGGACGCGCTGATGCGTCTCGACCTTCCCGCTGGCGTGGACATCGAAATCAAACTGTAAAAACAAGCGATAAGACGGAGGAAAAACATGAAAGCTATACTGGGTGAAAAAATCGGTATGACTCAGATCTTCACAGAAGACGGCAGAGTCGTTCCTGTAACAGTAGTAAAAGCCGGACCCTTGCGTTATCGTTCAGAAGAAAACGGTAGAGTCAGACGGTTATAACGCAGTGCAGGTGGGATTTGGAGACATCAAAGAGAAAAAAACGTCAACAAACGAAAAAGGTCATTTTGCAAAGGTGAAAAGGCAACGCCTACGCGTTACCTGCGCGAATTCCGCGACGACGACGCGGAAGGCCTCGAAGCGGGCAGCGAAATCAAAGGCGGATATCTTTTGAAGCAGGAGAAGATCGACGTTTCCGGGCATTTCCAAGGGGAAAAGGTTTCCTCGGCGTTATCGCCCGCTGGGGCCAGCACAGAGGACCCATGAGCCACGGTTCCATACCACAGACGCCCTGGTTCCATGGGCGCGTGCGCATCCCCGGGAAAGTCATGAAGGGCAACGCCTCTTCGGGACGCGGCGGTTTCGATAAAGTGACAATCCAGAACCTGGAAGTCGTAAAGGTAGACACCGACAAAACCTGATCCTAATCAAGGGCGCGGTTCCCGGTGCCAAGGGCGGCCTTGTGACCATCAAAAAGCGTTAAGTCGCTTTAAGACCGCTTTGAAAAGGAGGAAGTAATTATGCCAAACGTATCAGTATATAAGACCGACGGCTTAAAGAAGCAGGCAAAATCGAGCTGAAAGACGAAGTCTTCGGCGTAGAGATAAACAAATCGGCAATGCACGACGCGGTTGTCGCGCACCTGGCGGCAAAGGCGCCAGGGGCACACAGTCTGCGCTTACACGCAGCGAAGTGCGCGGCGGCGGCATCAAGCCTTTCAGGCAGAAGGGCACAGGCCGGGCGCGCCAGGGTACGATCCGCGCACCCCAAATGACGGGCGGCGGCGTTGTATTCGCGCCAAGCCGAGGGATTATTCCATGAAGCTCAATAAAAAGTGCGCGCGCTTGCAATCTGCGTCCGCGCTGTCCAGAAAGGTGACGGACAAATCATCGTGATGGAAGACCTCAAAATGACGCGCCCAAAACGAAGGAAATGGCGGCGATCCTGAAAACCTGAAGGCGGAAAAAGCGCTGATCGTCACAAACGGCAAGGATGAAGACGTTGTCCGCGCTGCGGCAAACATCCAGGGGCAAAAACAACGATGGCTTCCACGCTGAGCGTTTACGACATCCTGAATTTTGACAAGTTCATCATAACAAAGACGCGATCCAGGCAATCGAGGAGGTGTACGCATAATGAAAGATATCCATGATATTATCATTAAACCCATTCTTTCAGAGAAAAGCTACGACCTTATCCCCAAGAAAACCTACACTTTTTAGTGGCAAAAGGAGCGAACAAAACGCAGATCAAGGCTGCGGTAGAAGAAATCTTTGAGGTGAAGGTAAAAGGTTACCACTTCACGCAAGGAAGGCAAGCTGAAAAGACAGGGACGCACGGAGGGCAGAAGGCCCGAAACAAAAAAAGCTTATGTGACGCTCACCGAAGAATCCAAGACAATCGAATTCTTCGAAAGCATGGCGCAGTAAGCGCGTAAGGGAGGTTCTTTATTTATGGCAATTAAAAAATATAACCCAACTTCTCCGGGCAGAAGGTTCATGTCGGTTTCGGCCTTTGAAGAAATCACGACGAAAAAAGCCCGAAAATCGCTGCTCGTTTCGCTGAAGAAATCGGGCGGGACGCAATGTGCACGGTCAGATCACGGTCCGTCACATCGGCGGCGGCGAAAAAGAAAATACAGGATCATCGATTTTAAACGCGACAAAGACGGCGTGCCGGCTAAGGTAGCGACGATCGAATACGATCTCAACCGCAGTGCGAATATCGCACTGCTGCACTATAAAGACGGCGAAAAAGAGATACATCATCGCCCCTGTGGGCCTTAAGGTGGGCGACGAAGTGGTTCCGGGCCGGAAGCAGACATCAAAGCCGGCAATGCGCTTCCGCTGGCTTCCATCCCGGTCGGGCACAATGATCCACAATGTGGAAGTAAAGCCGGGCAAGGGCGCTCAGCTCGTACGGAGCGCGGGGCAACGCGGCACAGCTGATGGCAAAGAAGGACGGTACGCGCAGGTGCGCCTCCCCTCCGGCGAAGTGAGGATGATCTCATCGGCGCGAAAGCGACGATCGGTCAGGTCGGCAACGTTGACCAGGAAAACATCAATATCGGCAAAGCGGGCCGCAAGCGCCATATGGGCGTTCGCCCCACGGTGCGCGGTTCCGTCATGAACCCGAACGATCATCCGCACGGCGGCGGCGAGGGCAAATCCCCTGTCGGACGCCCGGGTCCTGTTACTCCTGGGGGCAAACCTGCTCTTGGGTATAAGACGCGCAAGAAAAAAAACCCGACGGACAAATTTATCGTAAAAACGCAGGAACGCTAAATAATCGAAGGAGTGAGTTTGCAGATATGAGTAGGTCAGTAAAAAAAGGACCGTTTATAAATGAAAAGCTTTCTGGCACGCGTTCAGGAAATGAACGAAAAGAACGAAAAAAAAGTGCTGAAGACTTGGTCGCGTCCGTCGACGATCTTCCCGGATATGGTTGGTCACACGATCGGCGTGCACGACGGCAGGAAATTCGTTCCGGTCTATATCACGGAAGATATGGTCGGGCATAAGTTGGGCGAATTGCCCCGACGAGAACGTTCCGCGGCCACGCGGGCGAGAAATCGTCCAAATAACCAAGAAGGAGGGCAAGACTTTATGGCTACAAGAGAAAGAGAAAAGCTGCAAAACGTCAGGAAGAGAAAGATAGAAGACCGAAAGCCATCGCGAAATACGTTCGCATTTCCTCCCGCAAGGTGAAGGCTGTCATCGACCTCATCAGAGGTCTTAACGTACAGGACGCCAAGGCGGTTCTGATGAATACGCCGAACGGCGCGACGGAACCTGTTTCAAGGTTTTAGGTTTGCGATTGCAAATGCGGAAAACAATATGAACCTTTCGGCCGACACGCTGTTTGTTGCCGAGGCGTTCGCGGACCAGGGCCTACGCTTAAGCGGTTCAGGCCGCGTGCGCAGGGCAGGGCGTCCCGCATCCGCAAACGTACGAGCCACATTACAATTATCTTGGATCAGGTTAAATAAGGAGGAATACGATGGGTCAGGAAAGTACATCCGCATGGTTTTCGGGTTGGGGTCATCAAAGACTGGGACGCCAGGTGGACAGCGAAAAAAATCCAAATTTGCCGATTACATCGTTGAAGACGATAAGATCAGAAAATTTTTAAAGAAAAGCTGTATGCCGCAGGCATCTCGAAGATTGAGATCGAGCGTGCGGCGCAGAAGATTTCCGTTAATATCTTTACCGGTAAGCCCGGTATCGTGATTGGCAAGGGCGGCACGGGCGTAGAGTTTGAAGAAAGACCGCGAAGCTTACAGGCGTTGCGGTTGCCGTAAACATCATCGAAGTTAAAGCGCGTGGACGTAGACGCACAGCTCGTTGCGGAAAACGTCGCGCAGCAGCTTGAAAAGCGTATTTCGTTCCGCCGTGCGATGAAGCAGTCCATCGGCAGGACGATGAAAGCCGGGCGCAAAGGGAATTAAGATTATGTGTCCGGACGTCTCGGCGGCGCGGAAATCGCCCGGGTAGAGCAGTATCACGAATGTTGCTCCATCCCGCTGCAAACGATTCGTGCGGACATCGACTACGGTTTTGCGGAAGCAAATACGACGTATGGTAAAATGGGGTTAAAGTATGGATCTACAAAGGCGAGATCCTTGGGAATCCTTTAGCGGAAAGAGCAAAACCTTCAGCAGTGGAAGGGAGGCAGAAAAATGTTAATGCCAAAAAGGGTTAAGCGCAGAAGACAGTTCAGGGGCCGTATGAAGGGCAAGGCTTTCGCGGAAACACGATCAATTACGGCGATTATGGCCTTGTAGCCACGGAGCCCGGCTGGATTAAGTCAAACCAGATCGAGGCGGCCCGTGTCGCCATGACAAGATACATCAAGAGGGGCGGACAGGTTTGGATCAAAATTTTCCCTCATAAGCCGGTAACAGAGAAACCGGCCGAGACCCGTATGGGTTCCGGTAAAGGTTCTCCAGAATACTGGGTAGCGGTCGTAAAGCCGGGCAGGGTAATGTTCGAGCTTGCGGGCGTATCCGAGGAGACCGCGGGCGGCACTCACGCGTGCAGCGCATAAATTGCCGATCAAATGCAAATTTGCGATCAGGGAGCAAAATAACGAAGCAGGTGGTGAGCAGGATGAAGGCTAAAGAAATACGAACTTTCAAAGATGAATTGGTCGCCGCTGGGCGACTTAAAACCGAGTTTTCAACCTGCGTTTTCAGCTCGCAACGGGCCAGCTCAATCAATCCTTCCAGCATCAAGAACGTGAAAAAAGGATATTGCACGGGTGAAGACGGTTTTAGGGAAATGGAACTAGGCCAGAAGGTTGCTGAGTAAGATAAGGAGGACGTCTTCGATGAGTGAAGTTACGAGAGGTTACCGTAAAAGAGAGTCGGAACGGTAGTAAGCGATAAAATGGACAAGACGATCGTTGTTGCGATTAGAAGCAGAAAGACGCATCCCTTGTACGGAAAGACGATCAACTATACCAACAAGCTGAAAGCGCATGACGAGAACAACGAAGCAGGCGTGGGCGATACGGTGCGGTTGATGGAAACGCGGCCCCTCTCCGCGATAAGATGGATTGGTCGAGACGTCGAAAAGGCGAAATAAGGACGATGAGATGATGCGCAGGCAGGTCCGCAGGAAATGGCCCGCGCGTAAAGGAGGAGTCAGGATGATACAGCCAGAAACACGCCTCTGGTTGTTGCAGACACCAGGCGCTAAAATAATCCAGTGCATTCGCGTGATGGGCGGAAGCGTCAAAAGACGGCAAACATCGGCGATGTGATCATTGCATCTGTAAGACAGCGACACCGGGCGGCGTTGTAAAGAAAAAAAGACGTGGTGAAAGCCGTTGTCGTACGCCTGTTTCCGGGAGTGCGGCGGCCGGACGGTTCTCACATAAAATTTGACGAAAATGCAGCAGTGATTATCGACAACAATAAACAGCCAAAAGGCACCTGTATTTTCGGGCCTGTTGCAAGGGAGCTCCGCGACCGCGATTACATGAAGATCGTGTCGCTCGCCCCGAAGTTCTTTAAGGAGGAGGCACGGATATGAATACGATCAATATCAAAAAGGGCGATACCGCAGTAGTGATCTCCGGAAAAGAAAAAGGGAAACAGGCGAAGGTGCTCCGCGTCGAGCCGGGCGAAGAACAAAGTAGTTCTCGAAGGCACGAATATGCTAAAGCATAAAAAACCGAAAACCAGACGACCCGGGCGGATCATCAAGCAGGAAGGTTCGCTCGATGCATCCAATGTGATGGTGGTTTGCCCCAAGTGCAGCAAAGCAACGCGGGTCGGTCACAAAATCGAAGACGGCAAAAAGCCCGCATCTGCAAAAATGCGGCGCTACGCTGTGAGTGAAGGGAGGTAATTATCTGATATGCCGAGATTAAAAACACATACAAGGCGGAAATCATTCCCGCTATGATGCAGAAGTTCGAATACAAGAACGTTAATCAGGTGCCCAGGCTCGAAAAGGTTTGTAATCAATATGGGCCTTGGCGAAGCAAAGGATAACCCGAAAGCCCTTGACTCCGCAGTGGAGGACCTCACGGTTATCGCAGGCCAAAAGCCGGTCGTTACGACAGCGAAAAATCCGTCGCAAACTTTAAAGTGCGTGAAGGAATGAAAATCGGCGCGAAAGTAACGCTTAGGGGCGACAGAATGTATGAGTTCATCGATAAGCTCATCAGCATTGCGATCCCGCGTGCGCGACTTCGCGGCCTTTCCCCGAAGTCGTTCGACGGCAGGGGCAATTTTGCAATGGGTTTCAAAGGGAACAGCCGTGTTTCCTGAAATCGAATACGATAAGGTAGACGCGATCCGCGGTATGGATATCATCGTGGTCACGACAGCGGAAACCGACGAAGAAGCAAGAGAGCTCTTAACCCAGATGGGGTATGCCGTTCGCGCACTAAGGAGGAGAACAATGGCAAAAAAAGCATGATTATAAAGCAGCAGAGAGGCTCAAATTTTCTACCCGCAATTATACGCGTTGCCGTATCTGCGGAAGGCCGCACTCTGTCCTTAGAAAATACGGAATCTGCCGCGTTTGTTTCCCGGAACTCGCGTATCGCGGGCAAATACCGGGCGTCAGAAAAGCAAGCTGGTAATATAGAAAGTTTAAGCTCTTTGACCACCGCCGCCGGCGGAACGGACAAGGGCGGGCGCCGGAGGTGAAGAACCTTAAGCCGCGGCGTCTTACCAAGAGGATAAAACAAGGAGGAAACAATATGCCGGTTACAGATTCTGTCGCAGATATGCTTACACGCATCCGCAATGGGCTTACCGCAAAGCATGAAGTCGTGGAAGTACCTGCGTCAATATGAAAAAGGCAATTGGCCAGATATTGCCCAGGAGGGCTATATCAAAGGATGCGAGTTCATAGATGACGGCGTGCAGGGCACGCTTAAAATCAAACTGAAATACGGTCCCAATGGCGAAAAAGTCATCTCGGGCCTGAAGAAAATTTCAAAGCCCGGCCTTCGGGTGTATGCAAGGCACGATAAGCTGCCCCGCGTCCTGAACGGCTCGGATCGCGATCATCTCCACATCCAAGGGCATCGTGACCGACAGCGCAGGCGCGCCGCGACGGTGGGTGGAGAAGTGCTCGCCATATCTGGTAGTTGGAGGTTAAACATTATGTCGAGAATAGGAAAACTGCCCATCGATTTACCCTCCGGCGTGACAGTAACGCAGGATGGCGGCATCGTAACGGTAAAGGGCAAAAATGGCGAACTGCAATCGAAGTTCAGCGATAAGATCACGATCACGCAGGAGGGTGAGCAGCTCGTTCTGACGTGACAGCGATCAAAAGGAATCGAGGGCGCTGCACGGTCTTACGCGTGCGCTTCTCGCGAATATGGTAAAAAGGCGTTTCCGAAGGTTTCCAGAAGAATCTGGAGATCGTCGGCGTTGGCTATAGGGTACAGCTGCCAGCAGGGGCCAGAAGCTTGTATTCGGTCTCGGGTATTCCCACCCGGTCGAAGTCAGGCCCCGGCGGCATCACGTTCGAGGTTCCAAACCCGAACAGCGTGATCGTCAAGGGAATCGACAAACAGGCGGTCGGCCAGTGCGCAGCGAACATTCGCTCCTTCGTCCGCCGGAACCCTATAAGGGCAAAGGGCATCAAAGTACGAGGGCGAATATATCCGCCGCAAAGGGTAAGACTGGCATGTAATGGAGGACGTGGATTATGATTAACAGAAAAGACAGAAATGAAATCAGAAAAAAGCGTCATCAGAGAATCCGCAACAAGATTTCCGGTACGGCGAGCCGTCCGCGGATGAATGTTTACCGGAGCTTAAGCAACATTTATGTTCAGTTTATTGATGACGTTGCGGGAAACACGCTTTGCTCCGCTTCCTCGATGGATGCCGAGATCAAAGCGAAATGCCAGGAGGCAACAAAAACCGAAGCCGCAAAGATGGTGGGCGAACTTGCTGCGCAGCGCGCAGTGAAGGCTGGTATCAGCGAAGCCGTCTTTGACCGCGGGGGTTATCTCTATACGGGCAGAGTAGCACAGGTTGCGGAAGGCGCCAGAGCTGCCGGCCTCAAGCTTTGATAAGGAGGTACGGAAACATTGCAGAGAGATAGAGCAAATGATGCAGGCGGAGTCGAATACAAAGAAAAAACTGGTTTCGATCAACCGTGTTGCGAAAACCGTAAAGGGCGGCCGTAATATGCGTTTCTCGGCGCTGGTAGTGGTTGGCGACGAAAACGGCCACGTTGGCGTCGGCATGGGCAAAAGCCGCTGAAATTCGGAAGCGATCCGCAAGGCTGTTCAGGCTGCGAAGCATGATATTGTCACGGTAGCAAGAAAAGGGACGTCCATCCCGCACGAGGTCATCGGAAAATTCGGACGCGGCAGGGTGCTGCTGCTTCCCGCTTCCGAAGGTACCGGCGTGATCGCGGGCGGCCCGGCGCGTGCGGTCCTTGAACTTGCGGGCATTAAGGATATCAGGACAAAATCACAGGGGTCCAACAACCCGATCAACTGCGTAAAGGCTACGCTTGAAGGCCTCCGTGAGCTGCGGAGTGCCGAACAGGTGGCACGCCTTCGCGGGATCAGTGTAGATCAATTACAATAAAGGAGGCTTGAGGCTCATGGAACTTAAAATCAAACTTGTCAAAAAGCCCCATTGGTTATGCGCAGGATCAGAAAGACACCGTAAAGGCGCTCGGGCTGCGTAAAATCGGGCCAGGTAGTACAGCGGCCGGACAATCCGCCGATTCGCGGGATGGTTTTCAAGGTAAAACATCTGGTATCGGTTGAAGAGACGAAATAACGAAGGGAGAGCTTATGAAACTTCATGAACTTGGTCCTGCGGAGGGTGCAAAAGGCGCCCAAGCGCGTGGGCAGAGGATGCGGCTCCGGTGTAGGCAAAACTTCCGCAAGAGGCCAGAAGGGCCAGAAATCCAGAAGCGGCGGCGGTGTTCGCCCCGGTTTGAAGGCGGCCAGATGCCGCTTGCAAGGCGTTTTGCCAAAGAGGGGCTTCACCAATATATTTGCGAAGGAATATGCGACAGTCAACGTTTCTGATCTTGAAAAACTTGAGGACGGCGCAAGCGTAGATGTTCAGACGCTGATCGATGCCGCATGATTAAAAGGCATATGACGGCCTGAAAGTCCTCGGAAACGGCGAACTGAAGAAGAAGGTCACTGTAAAAGCCATGAAGTTCACGAAAACGGCTGAGCAGAAAATTACAGCCGCTGGCGGCAGCATTGAGGTGGTATAATGTTTAAAACCATTGCGAACGCATGGAAAATGCCGGATATCAGGAAAAGATCCTGTTCACGCTGCTGATGCTTCTCGTATACCGCATCGGCGCGTATATCCCGGTTCCAGGCGTGAATGTAGAGTTCATTGCAAATCAGGTTGCAGACTATGACGTGCTTGGATTCCTGAATCTGTTCTCGGGTGGTGCGCTCGGCAATATGACGATCTTTGCGCTTGGTATCGTTCCGTATATCAATGCGTCCATCATTATGAACCTCCTCACCGTTGCGATCCTGAAGCTGGAGCGCATGGCGAAGGAAGGGGACGATGGAAGGAAAAAGATTGCCTCTATCACAAGATACCTCGGCGTTATCCTTGGCCTTGTGCAGGCGATCGGAATCCTGCTTGGGTTCGGCTCGCAGGCAGTGCAGAATCCGGACAACCCGTTCGACTATATCACGATTATCATATGCCTTACCGCGGGCACGGCGCTCATCATAGTGGATCGGCGAGCGCATTACGGAGAAGGGTATCGGCAACGGAATTTCCCTGCTGATTTTCATTTCCATCATCTCGCGCGTACCGGCGATGATCCAGGATATCATCACCAAGGTAGAGCTGGGCACGATTACATTCTGGTCGATTTTGATCGTAGCGGCGCTTGCGTTTGTCATCATTTCGGCATTACGTTCGTCGACCTCGGCGAACGCAGAATCCCGGTGCAGTATGCAAAACGGGTGGTGGGGCGCAAGATGTACGGCGGCCAGTCCACCCACATCCCGATGAAAGTCAACCAGAGCGGCGTTATGCCCCTGATCTTTGCGGTTACGATCCTCATGCTTCCGGGCATGATCGGCCAGTTCTGGCCGGAGAGCGGCTTTTACCAGTGGTACCTGCAATACGCTGGCCCGGACACGTGGATTTACGCTGTTGTATATGCGCTGCTGATCCTGTTCTTCACCTATTTCTACTCGCAGATCGCATTCAATCCGGTGGACGTATCGAAGAATTTGCAGCAGAACGGCGGGTTTATCCGGGTATCCGTCCGGGCAAGCCAACGTCCGACTACCTCGCCAAGATTCTCTCGAGGATCACGCTTTTCGGAGCGATTTTTCCTTGCGGTCGTGGCTGCGGTTCCGACGTTTGTTACCGGCCTTACCGGGGTCGCCAGCGTATTCGGCGCAACGAGCCTGCTCATTATGGTCAACGTGGCGCTCGGAAACGACGAAGCAGCTCGAGGCACAGATGATGATGAGGCATTACAAAGGATTCCTCAACTAATAGAATGGCGCGCACAGTGCCGGGCATGGTCCGGTTCTGTGCACGTTTGATAGAAACGCTCCTGAAAGAGCAGAGAGGGAATTACCATGAATGTAATTTTCTTAGGCCCTCCGGATCGGGCAAAGGCACGATGGCGGTAAGGGTTGGAAAAAGAAATGAACCTGGCGCACATCTCGACCGGCGATATCCTGCGGGCCGAAATGAAGGCGGGCAGCGAGCTCGGGAAGCTTGCGAAGTCTTACATCGACAAGGGCGCGCTTGTCCCGGATCAGGTCATTATCGATATGATGGGCGAGCGCATGAAGGCGGACGATGCGAAGGGCGGCGTACTGCTTGACGGTTTCCCGCGTACGGTTGCGCAGGCGGAAGCGCTCGACGCAATCGCGGCGATCGATGCCGTGGTCAATCTTGAAGTGGATGTACAGGTGATCGTCGACCGTGTACTTGCGCGCCGTGTATGCGAAACTGCGGCGAAGTGCACAGCACAAAGACCCATAGCAGTGATAAATGCGGCAAATGCGGCGGAAACCTTATCACCCGCGCGGATGATAACGAACAGACGGTGCGCGAACGCTTCCGTGTTTACGAAGACCAAACGGCTCCGCTGATCGAATTTATTCCAGGCGCGGCCTTGTATCTAATGTAGACGGACAATGCCGATCGAAGAAGAAGCTGCCTCGATATCGTGGAAGTGCTGAAAAAGGTATGATTAATATCAAAACGCCGCACGAAATTGAGCTGATGCGCGAATCGGGGCGGCTGCTCTTCAATTGTATGGAGGAGGTTCTCGGCCATGTGAAGCCGGGCGTAACGACCATGCAGCTCGGACCGGATCGTCGAACAATATCTGGGAGATGGGGGGCGACCCTTCTTTCAAAGGGTATAACGGCTTTTCCCGGCAGTATTTGCACGTCGGTCAACGACGGCGTCGTTCACGGATCCCTTCCGACCGGAAGGTTCTGCGCGACGGGGATATCCTCAGTATCGATATGGGCGCGATCCTTAATGGATGGCAGTCCGACATGGCACGCACGGTGGGCCGGTAGGCGACATTACCCACGGAGCAGCTCCTGATCGACGTAACGCGGGAAAGCTTTTTTCGCGGGAATGCGCGAGGCGCGCGCAGGCAACCGCCTTAAGGATATCAGCCGTGCGATTGAAGAGGTCATTCTCAGGAACGATATGGGAATCGTACGGGAGCTTGTCGGGCCATGGCATTGGCCGGGAGATGCACGAAGCCCGGAAATTCCGAATTTTTTCCTTCCGCGGGCCGAATCAAGCGCCTCGACGTGGGCATGGTGCTTGCGATCGAACCGATGGTAACGCTTGGCGGCGACGCAGTATGCTGGATGGACGACGGCTGGCTGGTAAAAACGGCGGACGGGAAGTCTTGCGGCCCATTATGAAAAAACACCGTGGCAATCACGGAGAACGGGCCGGAGATATTGACAGCACCGTAATGGGGAGCGATAAATTGACAATTACCCCGTGGAGACAGGCCGGGTCGTGATAAGTAAATCCGGCAGGGACAAAGGAAGGCCGTTCCTGGTCGTAGAGCTTCTCGAAGAGCCCTATGTGCTGATCGCGGACGGAGCCCTTCGGCGGCTGAAGCAGCCGAAGAAAAAGAAACTGAAACACCTGGAGCTTACGGGCACAGTGCTCGAAGGAATCAGGGACAAGCTGGAACAGGGAACAAAGGTGTTCGATGCGGAGCTTCGGAGCGCGCTTAAGAACACGATGCAGGCAAAGGAGGAGTAAATTTGTCTAAGAGCGACGTAATCGAAGTGGAAGGGACCGTTACGGATACGTATCCCAACGCTTCATTTGAAGTAGAGCTTGAAAATGGACCAAGGTACTGGCACATATCTCCGGCAAGCTACAAATGCACTATATCCGTATACTGCCCGGCGACAATGTGACGGTAGAACTCGCACCCTACGACCTCACCAGAGGCAGGATCACGTGGCGCGGCAAAGCGTAACGTGCGGCGCGATGATAGATACGAATGAAAGGAGGCTTTTAAGATGAAAGTAAGACCATCGGTAAAACCCATTTGCGAAAAGTGCAAGATCATCAAGAGAAAAGGGAAAGTAATGGTAATCTGCCCCAATGTAAAAGCACAAACAGAAACAGGGGCTGAGGAAAATAACGTTTATACGCGCGGCTGGTTTGCGCACGGTCCACGAGAGGGACGCGCAAATATTACGTATAAAGCTTTATATAACCCGGATGATATGATATAATATTTAAATTGTCATCCTTTGGAAACAAAAGATATCGGCGGCGACCCCGCTTTTAAAATTCACGGAGGTGGAAAGAGAAGTATGGCACGTATTGCTGGCGTAGACTTGCCTAGAGACAAACGCGTTGAGATCGGGCTTACCTACATTTACGGTATTGGCCTTAAGACGTCTCAGCAGATTTTGTCCGCGACAAATGTGAACCCTGACATCAGAGTGAAAGACCTCGACGAGAACGACCTTTCCAAGATCAGGGACTATATCGACAAAAAACCTTCAGGTGGAAGGCGATAAGAGAAGAGAAGTATCTCTCAACATCAAACGCCTGATGGAGATCGGTTGCTATCGCGGCATCCGTCATAGAAAAGGACTGCCTGTCCGCGGCCAGAGCACGAAGCAGAACGCACGCACGCGCAAGGGACCGAAACGGACAGTTGCGGGTAAAAAAGAAATAAGGAGGAATAAATAATGGCTGCACCTAAGAAAAAGTGTCCAGAAGACGCAGAGAAAAGAAGAACATTGAAAAAGGCCAGGCGCATATTCGTTCTTCCTTTAACAATACGATCGTAACCATGACCGACATGCAGGGAAATGCCCTTTCCCAGTCGAGCTCGGAGGCCATGGGCTTCCGCGGCTCGCGGAAGAGCACGCCCTTCGCTGCGCAGGTTGCTTCTGAAACGGCTGCAAGAGCGGCAATGGAACACGGCCTCAAATTTGTGGAAGTGTTCGTAAAAGGACCGGGCTCCGGTAGGGAGGCCGCGATTCGCGCGCTGCAAACGGCTGGTCTTGAAGTAACGCTCATCAAGGATGTGACGCCCATCCCGCACAACGGTGCCGTCCGCCGAAACGCAGAAGGGTATAAGGAGGTACGTAAATTATGGCAAGATATACAGGACCGGTTTGCCGCTTGTGCCGTCGTGAAGGCACGAAGCTCTTGTTGAAGGGCGACCGTTGCTATTCTCAGAAATGCGCTTTCACGCTGCGCCCGAACGCTCCCGGACAGCACGGAGCGGGACGCCACGGGAAGATGTCCGAATACGGCACGCAGCTTCGTGAAAAGCAGAGGTTAAACGTGCATATGGCATTCTGGAAAGCCAGTTTAGAAAATATTTTGATATCGCAGAAAAATGAAGGGTAAAGCGGGCGAAAACCTGCTCCAGCTTTTTGGAACGGCGTCTTGACAACGTGTGCTTCCGTCTTGGCATCGGCGACAGCCGTGCACAGGCGCGCCAGCTCGTGATGCACGGTCACGTTCTGGTCAACGGCCGCAAAGTAGACATTCCTTCCTATCTGGTGAACGCGGGAGACACGATCACGGTCGCGCAGCAAATCCGCTTCGCAGGAATACTTCAAAACGCTCAAAGAAGAGGGCGGAAAAGGCGTTCCGAAATGGCTGGAATTCGACGTTGCCGAGCTTACGGGCAAGGTTGTCGCGATTCCGGAGAGGGACGACATCGACCTTACGATCGAGGAACATCTCATCGTCGAGTTGTATTCCAAATAATGGGAACTCCTTCAGTTGCGTGCGCGCGCTCCGCGTGCGCGTAATCATTACCATAAGGGGAGGTTAAATATGCTTGAAATCGAAAGACCGAATATAGAATGTGTCAGCATGAGTGAAGACAAAAAGTATGCCAAATTTGTCATGGAGCCCCTTGAACGCGGCTTTGGCACGACGCTTGGGAATTCACTTCGGCGGATACTGATGTCTTCCCTGCCCGGCGTGGCAGTAACAAGCGTAAAGATCGACGGCGTTTTGCACGAGTTTTCAACGATCGAAGGCGTCCATGAGGACGTCACCAATATCGTGCTGAATTTAAAGGGCCTGTGCGCGAAGATGCATACGGATGAACCTAAAAAGCTGATCGTCAACGCAAAAAGGACCCAAGGATGTAACGGCGGCTGACATCGAAACTGATTCGGAAGTTGAGATTGTAAATCCCTGACCTGCACATCGCGACGCTCGACAAAACGGCAAATCTCTATATGGAGATTATGCTGGAGAAAGGCCGCGGCTATGTACTGGCGGACAAGAATAAAGGATCCGAACATGCCGATCGGCGTGATTCCTATGGATTCGCTGTTCACGCCTGTGACAAAAGTCAACTTTGCGGTGGAGAACACGCGTGTCGGCCAGATCACGGACTTTGACAAGCTGACGCTTGAAGTGTGGACAAACGGCAGTGTGAACGCCGACGAGGCGACTTCCCCTTGCCGCAAAGATCATGAGCGAATATCTTGCGCAGTTCATCAACCTGACGGACCACGTAAGCGACGTAGAAATCATGGTCGAAAAAGAAGAAGACAAAAAGAAAAGATACTGGAAATCACGATCGAGGAACTGGACCTCTCGGTGCGCTCGTACAACTGCCTGAAACGCGCGGGGATCAATACAGTGGAAGAACTCATTATGCGCGACGAAGAAGAAATGATGAAGGTGCGCAATTTGGGTAAAAAGTCACTCGAGGAAGTGCAGCAGAAGCTGGAAGCTTTGGGGCTTTCGCTGCGCAAGGACGACTGATTGCAGTAACGAAAAGTACGAAGGAGAAACGCTATGAGAAAAATTAGGCAGGCCTTCCGACCAGAGAAAAGCGATGCTTCGTGGCCTTGTGACGTCGCTGATCTGGAACGGCAAAATAGAAACGACAATGATGCGTGCAAAAGAAACGCAGAGGATTGCGGAAAAGCTGATTACCAAGGCGATCAAGCAGTATGACAATACGGTTGAGGTCGAAAAACGGTCGACGGCACCAAGACAAAAGTCACGAACGATTCGCCCGCGAAGCTGGCCGCGCGCCGCATGATTATTTCCTATTTGTACAACGTTCCGGAAACAAAGTTGGAAAAGGAAAGCAAATACGATTATAAGAAGCGCACGGGCGACGTCAACATGCCCGTTGTAGAGAAACTGTTCCGCGAGATCGCGCCGAAGTATGCACAGCGTGCGAAGGACAAAGGACAGGGCGGCGGATATTCCCGCATCATTAAGAAAGGACCGCGGCGCGGCGACGCAGCCGAGGTCGTGATTCTGAGCTGGTATAAGGCCGAGTGGAAACATTATATTGAATTGGGAGGAAACTTAATAAGCTATTAAGTTTCCTTCTTCGCTAACAGGAGTGCGCGGCCAGAACGGCTATTTTTAAAAGGGATGATAAGCGGAAGAGTTTTTTTCGCTGAACTATCGCAATTTAGTTTACGCCTTCGGCCTCGATTTAATCGATATTTTATGTATGTGCCGCACGCGTCTATGCGCGTTCCCGCGGTTTGCTCGCTGCATCGTCAAACTATCCGCCCCGCATACGCTTACATCAAGGTATTTCTGCTGCTTTCTTTTTTGGTTCTTTTTTCTTGATAAAAAGAATTCGCTATCATGGACAATTACGTAATTGACGCACAAAAAATAAAATACGCATATCCGACCATCGAAGGTTCGGAGCCTAAGCTCGCGCTCAAGGGCGTCACGCTCACAGTAGGGCAGGGACAGTTCGTTGCCGTGCTGGGTCATAACGGAAGTGGAAATCCACATTTGCGAAGCATCAATGTGCTTCTGCGCGCGCAGGAAGGGTCACCACGGTGGTCGGGCTCGACACGGCGGACGAAGCCAACGTGTGGGGCATCCGCAGCCGTGCGGGCATGGTGTTCCAGAACCGGATAACCAGCTTGTGTCAACGGTGGTCGAGGAAGACGTGGCATTTGGTCCGAAAACCTCGGCGTGCCGCACGACGAGCTCCGGGGACGGGTTATGGAGGCGCTTCAGGCAGTAGGCATGCAGGGTTTTGAAAAACGCGCCCCGCATATGCTGTCCGGCGGCCAGAAGCAGCGCATCGCAATTGCGGGCGTGCTTGCTATGCATCCGGATATCATCGTGTTTGACGAACCTACGCCATGCTGGACCCGCAAGGCCGCGCGGAGGTTATGGACACGATCCGTTACCTCAATAAAGAGGAAGGCAAAACGATCGTGCTCATTACGCATTATATGGAGGAAGCGTCGGAGGCCGACCGTGTATTTATCATTTCGGACGGCGCTGTGACTGACTAGGGCACGCCGCGCGAGGTTTTCTCCCATAAAGATAAACTGGAAGAGGCAGGCCTGCTGCCCCCGCTCGCAACGCAGGTCTATTATGATTTGAAAGAAAAGGGCTGGACCTCGGCAAGTGTCCTGTGACCCTTAAAGAACTGGTGGACGAGTTATGCCGCTGAGTGTAAAAAAACTGAACTATTTTTTATATGACGGGAACGCCTTTTGAGGTACAGGCCTTAAAGGCCGTCAGCCTTGACGTTTCGGACGGAGAGTTCGTAGGCATCATAGGGCACACAGGCTGCGGGAAGTCGACCCTGATCCAATTGATGGCAGGGCTCCTGAAGCCGCTTCGGGCACGGTCCTTGTGAACGGCAGGGACATTAACGCCTCCGGTTACGACCGCAAGCTGCTGCGCCGCACCCTGGGCGTGGTGTTCCAGTATCCGGAATACCAGCTCTTTGAAGAAACGGGGGGAAAGGATGTGGCCTTTGGCCCGTTGAAAGCGGGCATGACGGAGGCCGAAGCGGAAAAGAACGTGGATACCGCGCTCGAGCTTGTAGGATTTGAGCCCGCAAAGATTAAACCGCTTTCGCCGTTCGACCTGTCCGGCGGGCAAAAGCGCAAGGTGGCGATCGCGGGCGTGTTGCCATGGACCCGCAGATCCTGATTCTCGACGAGCCCATTGCAGGACTTGATCCGCTGGGGCGCGAACAATTTATGCAGCTCGTAAAAAAGCTCAACGACTGCGGGGTTACGATCATCATGATCTCGCACAATATGGACGGCCTTGCGGATTATGCTTCCCGGATCATTGCCATGGATCACGGTGAGCTCTATGCGGACGGAACGCCGAAGGAAGTGTTCGCGGACCTCGATAAAGCTCAAAAAAGTAGGGCTTGGGGCAAGCGAAGCGCGTGAAGCGGCGGCTATGCTCAAAGAACGCGGATGGGATATCCCGAGTGACATCATCAAGAAGGACGAGCTCGTTGCAGCGATCCTGAAACTGAGTGAGGACGGCAAATGCTGAAAAATATCACACTGGGCCAGTACTTTCCCGGCGATACGGTCGTCCATAGGCTGGACCCGCGCATTAAAAATACTCGTGGCGCTTCTTTTTCTGGTCGCCGTATTCGTGGTCCGCACGATGTGGGGTTTTTGCTCTCGCTGTGCTGTTTATCCTGATTATTGCACTGGCGAAGATCGGACCGGTTACTATTTTGCGCAGTATCCGGCCGCTCCTTTTCATCATCATATTTACCTTTGTGCTGAATATCCTGTTTTACAGCGGGCAGACCATTTATTGGCAGTGGGGCTTCCTGACTATCTCGAAAGAAGGGATCGAGAAAGCGGTGTTTATTGCGATCAGGCTCGTACTGCTGATTGTGGCGACCAGCCTGCTGACCCTTACCACATCTCCCATGCAATTAACGGACGGCATGGAGAGCCTCCTCTCGCCGCTGAAAAAGATTAAATTTCCCGTGCACGAGATGGCGATGATGATGAGCATTGCCATGCGCTTTATTCCTACGCTGGTAGAGGAAACAGACCGCATCATGAAAGCGCAGACTGCGCGAGGCGCGGAGTTTGACAGCGGGAACCTGCTGAAAAAGGCGAAAAATATGATACCGCTGCTGGTTCCGCTGTTTGTGGGCGCGTTCAAACGCGCAGACGAACTCGCCCTCGCGATGGAAAGCCGCTGCTACCACGGCGACGAAGGCAGGACCCGTATGAAGGTGCTGCACCTTAAACGGATGGATATTTGGGCGTTGATCCTTATGCTTGCGGCAAGCATCTTGTTTATGGTGTTCCTGTGAGCGGGGAGGAAACGGGATGAAGAGGATCGCGCTCATTGTGGAATATGACGGAACAAATTACTGCGGCTGGCAGATACAGAAAACGGCGTCAGCGTACAGCAAAAACTGGAGGAAGCGCTCGAAAAAGCACTGGGCGCGAAAACGCCGGCCGTGGGCGCAGGACGCACGGACGCGCGCGTACATGCCCTCGGGCAGGTTGCGCACTTTGACGCGGAGACCGATATCCCGCCGGATAAATTCTTTTTACGTACTGAATACGCTGCTCCCAGACGACATCCGCATCAAGAAGTCCTTTGCGGCGCCGGAAGGCTTTCACGCACGCTTCTCCGCCAAAGGCAAGCATTATCAATACAGGATACGGAATACGCGGGAAAAAAGGCGCGGTAGACCGCTTGTACACCATGTTTGTTCCTGTGCCGCTCGACGTTGCAAGGATGCGGGAAGCGGCGGCGTATATCGAGGGGGAGCATGACTTTGCGGCGTTCTGCGCGGCGGGTCGGACCTCAAAGGGACGACGGTGCGTACCGTTTATTCCGTGGACGTCGCGAAAGACGGGGATTATATCACGATCGATGTAAAAGGCAGCGGTTTTTTGTATAACATGGTCCGCATCATTGCGGGCACGCTGGTTGCGGTCGGCAAGGGAAAACTGACCCCGGAGGAAGTGGGGGCCGCCATCGCGGCGAAGGACCGCAAGCTCGCCGGGGCGACTGCGCAGGCGCAGGGGCTGTTCCTTATAGAAGTATATTATGAATTTTTTCACAATTCATATTGAAAATTGACGCCGGAGTATTGTATGATGGTAACAATGCGGATCATAACGGAGAAATCCCGCATTAATAATTTAAATTGGCGAGGTAAAATTTTATGGGCGTCACAATCAGGAAGTATACCGGAGAGGATATTCCGGTCATGATGGATATTTGGAATGCGGTTGTCGACGAGGGCGAAGCATTCCCGCAGGCGGATATGCTCAGCGAATCGGGCGCGAAATCGTTTTCGGTTTGCAGTCTTACTGCGGCGTGGCGGAAGATGACGGAAAACTTGTCGGCCTCTATATTTTGCATCCGAACAACGTCGGGCGCTGTGCGCATATTGCCAATGCCTCCTTTGCGGTGAACTCCGGGTTGCCGCGGCAAAGGGATCGGCGAACAGTTGGTGCGCGACTGCATGGTACAGGCACGGGAGCTTGGGTTCCGCATCCTCCAATTCAATGCCGTCGTTGAAGACAATCTTGCGGCGATTCATCTTTATGAGAAAATCGGGTTCCGCCAGATTGGCCGTGTGTGCGAAGGTTTCCAGGCCAAAAAACGGCGAATATAAAGATATCCTGCTGTATTACAGTGAACTGTGACCTGAAGTTTCAAAGCGGGCCGACCCGCTGCCATTGAGGCAGCGGGTTTTCTGTTGGGCGGCATAAATAATAATAAGGATAAAATGAAACATTGACTTTAATAATATTAAATGATATATTTAATATTATTAAAGGAGGGATTGCAATGGCGGTTGAAATCATCCCGGAATGGATGGCGGCGCTCGAGGATGAAGACGTGTCCTTCATCAAAAACTTTGTGCTCGCGTCCGGGTCCCTCAAGGAAATGGCAAAGCGGTACGGCGTTACCTATCCGACGGTGCGCCTGCGGCTCGACAAGCTGATCCAGAAAATTGCCATCAGCGACAATTACGCCGAAGAGCCGTATGTGGCGCTGATTAAGCGTATGGCAGTAAACGACAAGCTGGATTTCGATACGGCCAAGGTGCTGATTTCGGAATACAAGAAAAGCAGGAAAGGCAGGCAATTATGATGGCAATGACGGGCTCTTCATTGATTTTTCTGGCAGTGCTCATAACGGTGATCGCGGCGATGAGCCTTGCCGAGTGGTATATGATTCGCAGGCTCGGCGTTTGGGGGATCGTAATCCCAATTGTCTCCTGCTTTCTGACCTTCCTGAATTTTCTATTCCTCATCGGCGCGGCGATCCAGTTCGTCATCTTTATTGTGATGTTTAAAAACAGAAAAAGCAAAGCGAAATCGATAAAATGAACATACAGGACCTGTAAATAAAGCTGCCTGAAAAATTCCGGACAGTTCGTGCAAGCCGGTTAATTTCTTCTATTTTGCCCCGGGAACGGATATTTTCATGAAAAAGCTTGACAACCGTGCGGATTTTCAGTAAACTATTTCATGCGCCTGTATGCACAATTAGCCCTGTGCACGCGCGAAAGCGGTGGATTTCAGCACCGGGAATTGGGACCTCCCGGGAAAGGAAGATACTGTGCCCGGAACATAAAATTGAAGGTACCATGGGAGGAAAGCCTAATGAAAACATATATGGCGAAACCCGGCGAAGTGGAGCAGAAGTGGTATGTTGTCGATGCTGAGGGACAGGTATTCGGCAGACTGGCAAGCAAAGTTGCCAATATCCTTCACGGAAAGAACAAGCCGGAATATACTCCGCATGTCGATACGGGAGACTACGTCATCGTAATCAATGCGGACAAACTCGTTTTTACGGGTAAAAAACTGGATCAGAAATTATATTACAGACACTCGGGGATACCCGGGCGGCCTGAAGACGACGAAGTACAGGGACCTGATGGAAAACAAACCGGAATTTGCCCTGTATGAAGCAGTCAGAAGAATGCTTCCTAAAAACAAGCTCGGCCGGAAAATGCTCAAGAAGCTGCGCGTATACAGAGGCGCAGAGCACGACCACGCGCCCAGAAGCCCGAAGCAATAGAGCTTTAAGAGGGAGGGGAAGGTTTAAATGGCAAAGAAAAAGAACAGTTCCTGGGAACAGGCAGAAGAAAAAATCCATTGCCAGGGTCCGTATCATGTCGGGCACAGGCAATATCACGGTAAATAAGAGGGATGTTGAAGAGTTCTTCGGTTATGAAACGCTGAAGATGCTTGTGCGTTCCCCTTCGCCGTAACGGATACGGCAGGCAAATACGACGTATTTGTTTCCGTTAAGGGCGGCGGCTATACCGGCCAGGCAGGCGCGATCCGCCACGGAATCGCCCGCGCGCTCATCAAGGCGGAGCCTGAGCTTCGTCCGGCATTGAAATCCGCAGGGTTCCTGACCCGTGACCCGAGAATGAAGGAAAGAAAGAAATACGGCTTGAAGGCAGCTCGCAGAGCGCCGCAGTTCAGCAAGCGCTAATCTCACTTATCCAAGAGATAATTTTCACTGCTTCTCAGTACGTCTTTGGACGCTGTTTTGCAGAAAATTGATGGTTTTGGAGTTGTGAGAGTTCCTCAGAAGTGTTCCGTTTTATTTCGTAAGGAGCAAGCAAGGAGCACACAAGGAACAAGAAGCGCAAGCGAAAACAAAAGCCTTATGAAGCAGGAGATCGTTCCGCAAGGAGCGTATCTCCTGCTTTTTTGTGCTGCACGGCTTTTCCTTCTTCCGTTTAGATCTTGTTGATTGCCTCCACCAGTGTTTCAATATCCAGGTGGGGTGTAGACACGTTCGGTGAGCGTCATGGCACCGGAGTGTCCCACAATCTTCTTGATCATGGTTTGGTCTACATGGGCCTCTGTCAGCATGGAGATGCAGGTGTGCCGGGTACAGTGTGGCGTTTGGTCATATCCAAGCTGCTCCATCAGGGGTGTGAAGTAACTGTCGTAGTAGTTCCTGTAATCAAAGTGCTTTTGATCCGGCGTGTGGAGCAGATATTCACACTGAGAACCTTCGTACCACGCTTTGTAGAATGGCAGCACCTTGTCGGCAATGGGAACTTTCCGCAGGCCGTTTTCGGTTTTGCTGGCGATCACATCAAAGTACTGTTCTTCCAAATGTACATTTTCCTTCTTCAAATCGAGGAACTCCGAGATGCGGCAACCGTTGTAGATCAGCATCAGCACAATCTGATAGTACGGGTCCTCCGCAAGCTCCCACAGGCGGGCGATCTGCTCCTTTGTGAACTTGTTCCGGTCACGTTTGTTGGGGTTCTTGTCTTTGTACCGGCTCAAATCCACGAACTCGGAGTAATCCTTTGTTGCAGATGTCGTTTTTCATGGCGTAGGCATACAGCTGGTTGAACAGCCCCTTGAGTTTTTTCAGGGTGGGGTAATTCTTCCCGCAGGTGTCCACCACAAATTGAAGGTCCATCAGCCGAATATCCCGAAACACCTTGTTGTAAAGCGTTCCGCATACCCGATAGGACGCCTCATAGCCTTTTACATTTGACTTGGAGATGGTGGGGAACTTCTCCTTTGACCAGCGTTCATAGACCTCCTGGAAGGTGGCTTTGGATGCCTTGATGTCAAAGGGATTGTTGTTGTACTCTGCCAGCATTTGCAGCCCCTCTGCCTGGTTGCCACATAGCCGATGGTGATTTGTTCCTGGACGGACTTTCCTGTTTCGGGGTTGACGTGCCAGCCGACAGTTTTCACTGCATAGGGTCTTTTCGCTTTCCGGACATTTTCTTGACGCTTCCATATCCGTTGGGTAATCTCAAAAAAATCTCAAACTTTTCTCCCAGCGTTTTCGAATTAAATTTGAAAAGGGTATGCAACCCCTCTGTTACGCCTGGTCGCCGTTTTCCTCGGCGGCCTTTTTCATTTTCTCCAGCATCTGCCGATCCAGTTCGTTGCGCCGCTGAATGCGCTCCAAATCGGTAAGAACTTCCACTTCCCTATCCTGCAACTTGGCATCTGCGTAGTAGGCCGTTCCTTTTCAATCCAGCGGTCAAAGGATTCCGGATCGGTCCAATAGGTTTCCAGTTTTCACGCTCGTCTCGGAACTCTTCCAAAATCAGGCACAGGGAATCGTTCATCTCTGCGGAGTGGTCATTTCCCTTGAATTTCAGGAGCAGGACCATTCTTCGCTATGGGGCGGGCGCTGGACATCGATCTCGAACCGGATACCGGCCTTCTTGTTTAATTGTAAAGAACCGCAATCACATCAGACAGGCTGTCCAGCTGGATTTCGGGTTTCTGGTAGCCAATCAGGTCTGCCGGAGATATGTTTAAGATTTTGGCGATGGCATTGATCATCGCTATGGATGGCTCAATTTCACCGCTTTCGTATTTTTTGAACTGTGCGCATCGTCTTGTCCAGACGCTGTGCCAGCTCTGTTTGGCTTAAGTGAGCCGCCTTGCGGGCTGCCTTGATTCTCTCGCCAATTTCAGCTGGGTTGCTGTGCATTGTCATCACCTCGTTTGTATTGTAACATGAAGCTGTGCGAATTACAAGGTCGCAATACGAATAATTTTTTCGTATTTAGTGTTGACAAGCAGTCTTGGATGGCTTATAATCAAAATACGAACTAATAATTCGCGTATCGGCAATAAGGAGGTCATTCACATGGAGAAGAAAGTTTATGTCGAACTGCCGCCCTTCACCGGACGCAATGTCCCCATCACCGAGATTGCAGCCGCCATGCACAAGGATGCCCAGTATGCGCATTGGTTTGCAGCAGGGAATCCTGAAATTGGCTATGCGATCAAGCTGGAGAACTCCAACGAGTACAACTACTACTGCCCCGACAGAAAGGTGTGGAGGAAATTGATACTTCCAGCCGGAAACCGAGCAAAAGAGCTCTCATCCTGGCAGATGAGAACTCTTGGCGGACAGTACAAACGGCAGCTGCCGTGTGACTATCACTCAGCAAGGATATTATAACACGACAGCTGCCAAATTCAACAATTATTTAAGGAGGAACAGAATTTGACAGCTTTACCAGACAGCATCATACAAAACGGTCTGTTCTGTTGCTGGAAGTACGAGGAACGGAATGGGCGGAAAACGAAGGTGCCATACCAGCCGGAAACCGGCCTGGGAGCGAAAAGCAATGAGCCTTCCAGCTTTGTACCTTATAAAACAGCAGTGCAGGCCAGCGGATATGATGGCATCGGAATTGGTATATTCAACGGCATCTGTGCGATTGACCTGGACAACTGCGTTTCGGACAGCGGCTATTACACCCAGACCGCCGCAGAAATTGTGGCCTTAATGCACAGCTATACCGAGTACAGTCCCAGCGGCAACGGTCTGCACATCCTCTTTTCGGCAAAAGGCTTTCAGTATGATACCAAGCGATTCTACATTATGAACCATCAGGACGGAATCGAGGTTTATGTGGCGGAGCAACCAACAAATATGTCACCGTGACCGGCAACCGCTGTGAGGATTATGAGTATGGTGACCGGACTCAGGAGCTGCAAATGTTACTGACAAGTTCATGCGCAGGCCAGAGGTAGGCGCAAAAATGCAATAAATGCAAAAAACTCTGATTTAAGCATGGAGCAGCTTCTGCACCTGGCAAAAGCAGTAAGAATGGGGCAGTATTCACAGCCCTTTGGAACGGTTCGTTGGAGGGATATTCGTCCCCATCAGAGGCAGATCTGGCGCTGTGCAGTCACCTTGCCTTTTTGACAGGACGGATGCCGCCAAGATGGACACGATGTTCCGACAGTCGGGATTGATGCGGGATAAATGGGACCGGAAGCAATCCGGCACAACGTATGGTGCAATCACCATTCAGAAGGCAATCGAGTATTGCCGGGAAATCTACACTCCAAAAGCGGAGCCGTCACCGGTTTTTCAACCTATTGTTCCGCTGACGCCACAGTGGAGTGATCTGCCTGCATTTCCGGTAGACGCTCTCCCGGATGTGATTCGGAATTATGTGAATGCGGTGGCCGAACACAGTCAGACTGCCCCGGATATGGCAGCGGTGATCAGCCTGGGTGTGCTGGCGACCTGCTTACAAGGGAAATACAAGATCGAGGGAACGCCAGGATACTGTGAGCCTTTGAGCTTGTACACAGTGGTGATCGCCGAACCGGGGGAGCGAAAGTCCAGCGTAATGCGGGATATGACCACATTCCTCTATGAGTATGAGCAGGAATATAACAAGGCGCACAGCATGGAAATACGGAAAACCATTTGCATCGGGAATCTCTGGAGCGCCAGATCTCCGGTCTGCAAAAGAAGCTGGAGCGCAAGGAAAGCCGGGAAATGGAGCTGGAGCTACGGCAGCTTCAGGAACAGCTGGAAGAAACTCCAGAACTAAAACCAGTCCGCTTTTTTTGCGGACGATTGTTCCAGTGAAGCGCTGACCAGCTTGATGGCAGCCAACAATGGGGTGTTCTCGGTGATCTCTACGGAAGGAGGTATCTTTGACATCATGGCAGGACGGTATTCCAACAATCCAACATTGATGTCTGGCTGAAAGGCCATTGTGGGGGATGCCATTTATGTGGATCGAATGACCCGTGAAGCAGAGTGCATCATGCACCCGGCACTGTCAGCTATCCTCTATTCAACCCAGTGTACTGATGAAATCATGTCCAATACCACCATGACCGGACGGGGCTTGATTGCCCGCTTCCTGTATGCGTCCCCCACCGTCCAGAATTGGCAGCCGGGTCTTTTGTACCCAGCCGATTCCGCTCGAAGTAACCGCCGCTTACCGCAGCTTGATTTTTTCGCCTGATGGCTCTGCCGATTAGTGGCGATGCCAAGACGGTACACCTTTCAGAAAAAGCCTTTTGACCTGATGGCTGATTACTTTCAGGAACATGAGAAGTTTCTGGTTGGCGAGGGGCAGCAATTTCCGATTGGGCAAGCAAATATATCGGTGCAGTACTCCGGATTGCGGACTGCTGCATTGCGCTGATATGGAGGATGGCAAAGAAGAAGTGACCGTTTCTACGATGAGCAGGGCGATTCAGATCGGCAAATACTTTCTGGCTCATTCCACCTACGCCTATTCCATGATGGGCACTGACTTGACCATCCAGAAAGCCAATTTGTCTTGGCAAAGCTGAAAAGAAGAACGTATCGGTGATCAAGCGTTCGGAGCTTTTTCAGATGTGCCGGGGAAGTTCTTTAAGAAAAACGGAGGAGATTTTTCCGACGTTGGAACTGCTGGAGGGACATGGATACATTCGGCTGGAAGAACCGGAACGTCAGTCGGTGGGCAGACCAGCCGATGTAAAAAAATTATCGTGAACCCCCGCAGCATGAAACTGTAATTTTCTGCATTTATTGCATTTCCTGCACAGAGTTGACTTTGGTGTTGCACCACCGTCCCCATCGAAACAAATCCGCAGATTTTGCGATGGAAGGTTCGGGAGAATCCGGTGGATTTTCCCGAACCGTGGGCGGCAGGATTGCTTGCAGAAGCAAGGATGCCGGACACACCTGGTTTGCTGTGTGGATAGCACACGCAAGCCAGGGAGGCTCCCGCAGGAGCCGCACCCCCTCGGAGAGCCCACAATACTTTGCAGCCGCAGGATGAAAGTATCATAGTGGGTTATTACACTTCCGCAGGAAGTGCGGCCCCGGCCCGCAGACCGTACAAACGTGAAAGGAGATCTATGGCGAGAAACGACGGGATTGACCGTACCAGCGCAAGAAACGTAAATCTGACTGCCGCTAAAATCAGTAATGCCCAGCGACACAATGAACGAGTAAAAGAATCCTATACCAATCCAGATATTATACCAGAACGCACCCCTCAGAACATCCATTTTAAGAAGCCTACTGCCGGATGTGCAGAGATGTTTGCACAGATGGAAAAGGATGGTGTAATCTCCACTCGTGGCCTGAAAACGGATGCCAACCTTTACGGAGAATTGATTTTTGATGTAAACTCCGCCTACTTCTATAACCATGGCGGATATGAGTTTGCCAAGCGATTTTATGAGGACGCTTACAGGGCTGCCATAGAGATCGTTGGCGGCGAACAGTATATTCTCTCCGCTGTTATGCACGCCGATGAGCGCAACCGGGCTATGTCCGAAGCGCTGGGGCAGGATGTGTTCCACTATCATCTCCATGTGATCTATGTTCCGGTTGTGGAGAAGCAGATCTTCTGGTCCAAGAGGTGCAAAGACAAATCACTTGTGGGAACTGTCAAGGAAACGATTATGCAGGTGAGCAGCAGAAAAAATGGCTGTCTAAACCAGCATTGGACGAACAGGAGCGCCTATTCTCAGAAGAATGGCAAGCCGGTGCTTCGAAAGTCTTACAGCGTTCTCCAGGACGATTTCTTCCAAGCTATGAGAAACGCTGGACATACGGATGTGGAGCGTGGAGAACGGGGCAGTTCGAGGAGCATTTGACCGTGACACAGTTCAAGGTGGAACGGGAACAGGAGCGATTGGAACAACTTACAGCACAGACGCAGCAAAAAGAGCAACAGGCAGCTTCTCTGGAAAAGGAGATTGAGAAGATTCAAAAGCAACAGGTTGCTGTTCAGGAAGTGGAGCAAATAGAACCCCATGCAGTCCCTTTTTCATCAAAAGTCATGCTGGATCGTTCTGAATATGAAAATCTGGCAGCTACGGCAAAGAAGTTCTATGTCCAGGAGCGCAAGGAATCCAAGCTACAAAAGGCTTTGGAAGCAGCGATGAAAGTGATAAGCGAGTTGAAAGCTAAGGTCGCCGCACTGACCGCAGAGCTGGCAGAGTATAAGTCCGTTCGTGGTCAGCTCAACACCGCAGGTTTAGAGCAGCAAAATGAACTTTTTGCGGAATAAACTCCATCGTTACGAAACGGTGATAGAGCGAAATGGCCTGTGGAATTTATTCCGACCCAGCACAAAACAAAAGATATCACAAGACAAGAAGAACGCCTGTAATATTTTCATTTGCCCTATCCGTATTTTTGCGTACGGATAGGGCAAATTTTTGTTGTAGACAGCGCAGAAAAATGGTGATTTTTGTTGATTTATCAATGCCGGATTGGTATAATAGTTCTATGTTATAGAACATAGAACAATTATGGAAAGGAGGTGCCGAATTGCCGAACAAGGTGGCTGTAGATCAACAAGCCAAGGACATGATAATCGAACTCGGTCTATTGATTCGTGATTGCCGTGGAACGCTCAGCCAATCCCAATTAGCAAAAAGGGTCAGTCTGCCCCGTTCTAACATGAAATATATAGAAGACGGTGTTAACGCTCCAACAGCGGAGGTCTATGACAAGTTGATTAAGGAGCTAAAGCCAGATTTACAGACACGCCAGCGTATGGATCGTCTGTATATGGCGATTCGGAAAGTTCCTCCGCCGGATATTTGCCGAACTATCACACAAAACAAGGATTTGGTAGATGCAATGCGGAAGTTGGACGGCTGTAATCTGACTCCCGACCAGATCAAAAGCGTTACTGCCCTGTTTGCGTCTTTTCAAGAGAATAGAGAAGGAGAACCCATAAAATGAGAGATAAGTATTTTTACGAAGTTATGTTTGATGATACGTCCATTGACGTAAGCAAGGAAGTGGGATTAGTCTGGTCTATTGCCAACTCGCTCCGTGGTGCTTATACCTCGGATAAATATAAGGACGTTATTATCCCCATGGTCATCATCCGCCGGTTTGAGTGCGCTCTGAGGCTACCTAAAGATGCAGTTGTAGCAAAGCACAAGCAGAGCCCAAACCTCCCGGCGGCGCTTCTTTGCCAAGTTTCCAAATACCCTTTACAACTATAGTGAATACACCCTCAAACGCCTTCTGGATGACAGTGACAGCATTGCGTCCAATTTCAAGTCTTACATTGAAGGCTTTTCCGCCAACATCCAGCTGATTCTGGAAAAGCTGCTGAAATTCAGCACCCAGATCGACAAATGGATAAGAGCAACCGTCTTTACAGCGTGGTTAAAAGTTCTCCGATTTGGATTTGTACCTGCCCCTGTAGACAGTATGAAGATGGGCTACATTTTCGAAGATATTATCCGTCGCTTTTCTGAAAACGCCGAAGCCGGGCGATCACTACACGCCCCGTGAAGTGATTCGCTTGATGGTCAATGTGTTGCTGGCAGAGGGCTGCAACGACCTGTTGACGGATGAGGGTAAAATCGCCACCGTACTGGACGCTGCCTGTGGTTGGGCGGTATGCTGTCCACTACCTATGATTTCCTGCGCCGTAAAAATCCCTATGTGGATGTGCGCTTGTTTGGACAGGAAATCAACCCCGAATCCTACGCCATTTGTCTGGCAGATATGCTCATCAAAGGCCAGGCTGTGAAAAACATCATGGGCGATGAGGAAGCCAACACCCTGAAAAACGGATTGCTTTCCCGGATCAGAAGATGCGGCTGGTGATTATGAATCCCCGTTTGGTACACCCTGGGGTGGCAAAGATGCACCGGAAGGACAAGAGAAGAAAGTCCGTGAGGAAAACAAGAAGGGCGGACGGTTTGAGCACGGTCTTCCTGGAACCGGTGACGCCCAGCTGCTGTTCATGCAGCACGCCATCAATAAGCTGGATGAGAAAATGGGCGTGCAGCAATCATTACCAATGGCTCGCCACTTTTCTCCGGCGGAACTACCAGCGGTGAAAGCCAAATCCGGCGCTGGATGCTGGAGGAAGATTTAATTGAAGCCATTATTGCCCTGCCTACCCAGCTTTTCTATAACACCGACATCGGTATTTATATCTTTATTCTGTCTCGCAATAAGCGCCCTGACCGCCGTGGAAAGGTGCAGCTGATCAATGCGGTGGATATGTGGAAGCCCCTGCGCAAATCTTTGGGCAAAAAGCGCCGTGAAATCGATCGGGATAGCATGGTAAAATCACCGAGCTGTACTCCAACTTTGAGGAAAACCAGTACTGCAAGATTTTCCCCAACGAGGAGTTTATGTACAAGGAGTATGCGGTCTATCAGCCGTTGCAGCGCCGGGGTGTGCTGGATGCGGAGAGCATCGAGCGGCTGCGGACCAGCAGTTACTTCACCAGTAACTCCAGCATTTTCAATGAGACGGATTTTGAGCAGCTGAAAGAGATGAATCCCCGCAGCGCTGCCGACGAAAAGAAATACCAGAAATATCTGGCGGGCCAGCAGTTTGTGGCGGATGTGTTGACCATTCTGGAAGCTGACCGTTCTGATCTTGTATTTATGGATTACAGCGAGTTTGAAAAGCATCTGAAATCTCTGCTGGGCAAGGTTGAGGGAATGTCTGCCAGCCGGTTGACCGGCATTGCCATGGTGCTGGCGGTGATGGATAAAACCGCCGTAGTTCAGAAAGACCGCAAGGGCGAAATAATCAAGGACACTACCACTAAGGACACCGAGATCATCAAGCTCACCCAGGACCCGGAGAAATATTTTGAGGCGGAAGTATATCCCCATGTACCGGATGCTATCTGGGCCTATGAATTTGACCCGGAGAAAAAGGAGAGCGCTACCAATAAAGAAAAACTGGGCGCAGAATTCCCGTTTACCCGATTCTTCTACGAGTACAAGGCGCCGGAAAAAGGCGGATGATTTGCTGGCCCGGTTTATGGAACTGGAAAAATCCCTCTCCGAAAAATTGTAGCCTTGCAGGAAAGTGAGAGAGTGTAATGGCAGAGCAGATGAAACCCAGCGGGATTGATTGGATTAGGGATATTCCTATAAATTGGAAATGCAGCAAAGTCAAATTCTGCTTTTCCTTAGTCAATGGTTCAACGCCGGATAGCAGTGATTATGATTGCTGGGATGGTGATATTAGATGGATAACTCCAGCAGATATGAGCGACACAGGAACAATTTCACAAGGAGAACGTTTTATAACAAAGTATGGATATAATTCCTGCGGTACAACGTTACTACCAGCAGGAAGCATTGTTATTTCATCAAGAGCTCCTATTGGTAAAATAAATATTACTACCGCAGAATTGTGTACAAATCAAGGATGTAAGTCATTAATACGAACTGCAGATAATAGATACTTCTATTACCTATTTCTTGCTGGGCAAAATGAGTTATCCTTGCTTGGTCGTGGTACTACATTCCTAGAGTTGTCAACATACGATCTCAATGAATTTGGTATTGTGATTCCAGCCGAAGATGAACAGAAAGCCATTGCCGATTTTCTTGACAAAGAATGTGCCCAGATTGACAGCATTAACGCTGATTTGGAAAAGCAGATTGAACTTCTGCAGCAATATTAAAAAATCCCTGATTACCGAAACGGTAACCAAGGGACTGGATAAGTCTGTGCCGATGAAGGACAGTGGGGTTGAGTGGATCGGGGAAATTCCTGTTGGATGGGAACTAAGTAGGATTAAATATTTGACAGATAATCATCATCCATATCCTATTGGTGATGGAGATCATGGAATGATTAAAGCTGATGACTATTTAACGGAAGGTATTCCGTATATTCGAGTATTAAATTTAACCTGGGGAAGCGGTCTGAATCTGGAGAATTTAGTTTTCATTTCTAAAGAGATGAATAGTCTAATAAAAATAGCGAGTTAAAGCCTAATGACATTTTGATTGCAAAAACTGGAGCAACGATAGGAAAAACTGCGATTGTGCCTGATTCACTTCCCGTGAGTAACACCACTTCTCATGTCGGGAAAATCACTTTAGCAAATGTGCATGATGCAAAATACTTTATTATGTGATGACTTCTTCGATTGTGCAAAACAAATACAAGATATTTCTGCGATGCAAAGCACACGACCAGAACTTGGAATCGAGGGCTTAAAAATTTGATTTTGACCGTTCCTCCATTCGATATACAACAACATATTGCAAGGTTTCTTGACGATCACTGTGCTAAAATCGACAGGGTATTACACGAAAAAGGCAAACAATTATCTGTAATCAAGCAGCACAAAAAACTCTCATCTATGAATATGTCACCGGTAAAAAACGAGTGAAGGAGGTGCAGTGAGATGGCCATCAAAGCAGGGCAATTAAAGGAACGGGCAGATTATCAGGCATACATTCTGGAAATGCTGCGGAAGGAAAACGGCTATCAGGTCCGTCCCTCTACAGCTTACGATCCCGGCTACGGCATGGATGTGGAGTTGCTGTTCTCCTTTTTTGCAAGCCACTCAGTCGGATGCATTGGCCCGACTGGAAAAACTCTATGGCGACAGGACCCGCCAGACCATCCTCAACTACATCAACAATGAGGTCAATAAGAAAAGCCGCAGCCTGCTGGATGTGCTGAAGCACGGTGTGGAGTTTGATAACGGGGTATCCCTGACCCTCATGTACCGCAAGCACGCCACCACCTTCAACCAAAAAGCGGAGGCGCTGTATCAGCAGAATGTTCTCTCGGTGATGGAGGAAGTCTGGCACAAAGAGGGTGAGCGCATTGACCTTGTAATCTTCCTCAACGGCATTGCCATTTTCACCTTTGAGCTGAAATGCAACACCAGCGGACAGAATTATGAGGATGCGATCCGTCAGTATAAGTTCGAGCGGGATTACAAAACCCGTTTGCTGAAATTTAAGGCGGGCTGTCTGGCTCACTTTGCCATGGACTTGAAACGAAGTCTATGTGTGCACCAATCTGAAAGGAAAATCTTCTTTCTTTCTGCCGTTCAACAAAGGCTGCGGCGTTGGGATTCACTCCGGCAAGGGCAACCCCCACAACGAAAACGGCATCAATGTTTCTTATATGTGGGAAGATATCCTCAAAAAAAGATACAGTGCTGTATCTGATTGATAAAATCATTTTCCTGCAAAAGGAGACCAAGAAAGACCCGGATACCGGTAAGCGTGTTACCAAGGAAACGCTGATTTTCCCTCGATATCACCAATTTAATGCCGTGCGCAAGCTGGTGGCAGATGTCGTAGAACACCACAGTGAGAAAAACTATCTCATTGAGCACTCGGCGGCAGCGGCAAAACCAATACCATTGCATGGCTGGCACACCGCCTTGCCTCTTTGCACGACAGGGAAAACAAAGTCATTTTTGATACGGTCTGCATTATCACTGACCGTATCGTGGTAGACCGTCAGCTTCAGAATGCCGTACTGTCACTGGAGCACAAGGCCGGTCTGATCAAGGTCATGGATGAAAAATGCACTTCCAAAGACCTGGCAGATGCCCTCAACGGTAATACAAAAATTATTGTGACTACCATCCACAAGTTCATGTACATTCAGGAACTTGTGCAGGAACTGAAAAGCAAGACTTTTGCCGTAATCATCGACGAGGCCCATTCCTCTACCGCAGGAACTGCCATGGAAGCGGTAACGTATGCTCTTTCAGAGAGCTGCAAACTGAGCGAGGCTACCCCTGTAGATGTGTCGGAAGAAGAAAAATCTATGGGCGATATTATCGAGGACGAAATTGCCCGTAGCGGAAAGCAGCCTAACGTTTCCATGATTGCCTTTACCGCAACGCCGAAGCCGACCACTTTGCAGCTGTTCGGCTGTCTGAATGAAGAGGGAAAAAAGGTTGCCTTTGACCTATATTCTATGAAGCAGGCGATTGAGGAAGGCTTCATTCTGGATGTGCTGCAAAATTATGTAACCTATAAGACTTATTTTGAAATTAATAAGGCTATTGAGGACGACCGGAACTGGAGACAATTGCCGCAAAGCGCAAGATTGCCAAGTATATTGTACTGCATGATACCAACATTGCTCAGAAAGTGGAGATCATTATTGAACACTTCAAAAACAGAATCATGCAGGAATTGGGCGGCAAAGCAAAAGCCATGGTCATTACTTCGTCACGGCAGGCAGCAGTCAAATACCGGAATGAGTTTGAAACCTATATTTCCAAGCATGGGTATACGGGTATTCGTGCACTGGTGGCGTTTTCGGGTAAGGTCTCTCTGGACGGCCACGAATACACCGAAGCGGTGATGAACGGCATTAAGGAAGAAGATTTGCCGGAAGTGTTTGACAGCAACAGCTATCAGGTGCTGTTGGTGGCGAATAAGTATCAAACCGGCTTTGATCAACCGAAGCTCTGTGCCATGTATGTGGACAAACGTCTGCGGGGAGTCAATGCTGTGCAGACCGTTTCTCGCTTGAACCGTATTTGTGCGCCCTATGATAAGAAAACCTTTGTGCTGGATTTCAAAAATGAATATGAAGATATTCAAGCGTCCTTTGCCCCATTCTATACTGAGACAATCCTAAATGAGACGATCACTCCTTCGGATATTCGAACGGTGGAAGCTCAGGTGGATCAGTATAATTTCCTGGATATTGACGATATTGAGGAATTTAACGGATACCTGTATCAGGATAAACGAACCTCTAAAGAAAAGGCTCGGATGTGGGCGTTGCTGGATAAATCCTGCGAATCATCAATCGTCACCCGGAACTGGAAAGTTGGAAATTCGTGCAACTATCAAGCGTTTCTTGCGGTTTTACAGTTTCCTGATTCAGGCAACCTGCTTTGAAAGCGTGGATCTGCACAAGAAGTACAATTTCCTTTCATACCTGGTTAAGGAGATCGAAGTGGGCAGCGGTGGAAATGATTTTGACATAGCGGACAAAATCACTGCCTCTAACTTCCGTCAGAAAAAGACGGGGAAAATACACACGATTGAATCCAGGCCGGAGGTCATCCTTCCGACACCCAATGAGGTCTTTCATGGATGAAGCCGTGAAAAAGAAGCTGTCCGAGATCATCGACGAGATCAATGCAGCGTATAACAAAAAACTTCGATGTTGACGTAGCTTCTAAGTCTGCATTGCAAATGAGAGACATTCTGCTGAAGAATGGACATCTGCGGGACAGTGCACGGAATAACTCGCTGAAAGACTCCGCTTTGCCTATTTTGACGCCGTACAGGACGCCCTGATTGCTGGGTATGAACAGAATCAGGACTTCTTTGCCCTTCTGCTTGGATAACGACGAAAAGAAGCGGAACTGATGCAGGTGTTCCTGGAAGATGTGTATAGGAATTTGAGAACATAAAAGCTTGACGGCTACATTCTGAAATGTAAAAACACGGTTGCGAGGTTGACAATATTTGGATATAATAGAAAGTAAAGAAACGGTGCACACTGAATTGTACAATGACATATAATTTTGTAATCATAAGGGCAAGGAGGAATTAGGATGTATTCGGCAAATGCAAATAGCAAAATATACTATTAACAAATGTACAACTGAGGGGCATCCTATATCAAACTTACAATTGCAAAAAATTTGTATTATATACAAAGAGAACTCTTGCAAAGTGGGATAGATGGATTTGAGGATGAAATTCAAGCATGGCAATTTGGCCCTGTAGTCCCTGAGGTTTATCGTCAATATTGTGGTTTTGGAGCAATTCCAACTGAATGAAATATGATGTAGAAATCGGGCCAGAATATACGAACATTATTGATCCTATTATTGAACAGAAGCGCATATTGAACTGTGGGACATGGTAACAGATACACACCAAGCTGGAAAAGCGTGGAGTTTAATCTATCGGGAAGGCTTAGAAGTTACACAGTTATACCTAAAGATCTGATACGAACTGCGGGTAAGGATATGTTCAGTGGATCAAGAAAAAGAGAAAAACTAACAGACCTCTTATTCGAATTGTCCAAATCTCAAGAAATACTTGCAACACCAAAGGATAGAGCCGGGTTACTTTAGAAAACTGGAAGAAATTTATTATAACTGTGATAAAGATAATTTCCGCCATTATTATTCAGATATATTTTCGACTCTATCTTTAATAAACGGAGATCCAACTATCGGAAGTTTGGATATATTAGCTCAAAATATTCAAACAATAAAAGATGGGTATACTCCTAAAAAATAATGATGAAAATGGGCAATTAATTGATATTAGCAAAGAAATACTTAAATTATACGACCATACCAATCTTGATATTGCACGCATTAATTATACAACTACCATGGTTGGAGAAACCAAGTCGGAATTAGCAAAACCAAAGTTCTTGTTGAAAAATTAGAGGCAAAAATCAAAGATGCGGGAAGATCATTTGAAAAATGTTTCAGATCAGAATATAGAAGCAGTAACGGAAATGGCCAAAGACATTAAGAATAGTCAAAAAGATATGCAAAAGGACTATATCACTATTTTGGGTATTTTTGCCGCTATTATTTTGGCATTCACTGGTCAATTCGCTTTTTTCTAGCTCTATTCTAGAGAATATAGGATCTTCTACAGCATACAGGCTGGTACTTATTGCTCTAATCATTGGATTGGTTTTTTTTTCAATCTCATTTGGGTCCTGATTGATTTTATTAGAGAAATTTGTGGAAAAGATATTAGTACGCAGCCCAAAAGGAAGTGGAACTGGTTTACAGTTGTCAATATTATATTGGTACTTGGAATCATCATGACGTGCATTTCTTATAAATTTGACTGGTTTAAAAAAATTGAACCTAATGACGACACTAGTATTACTACTACTCAGACTGAATCGATAGAAATACAAGATACAGAACACATTTTGCCTTCTTCACCTGACGAATCTGAAATTGATCAATAAATCTTATATTGTATCTCTACATGAAACGGGCTAAGTTGCAATATAAAGCAAGGAGTTGGGGATTTTTTTCTCCAACTCCTTTGTGCTAATTCAATGATTGACTTCTAAATTTAAGATGTTCTAATTCACAACATCTTTTAAATGTGCAATTAGCGAACTTTCGAGAAGGATCTGTGCATAGGACAGTTGAACTTACAGGAAACCAATTTATCCATTTTGTTCGCTCCCTTTGCTATTTTGAAAAATTGAGGTGATTCCAAGAACAGCAACCAAGATTTCTTTCCTTACCGTTGTCCTTGCAGTGTCGCCCTGGGCAGCGATACGCAAGGCACATATAAGGAGCAAAATTGTTTTTCGTGCATCATGCACGAGGAAAAATTAGAATCTGATGAGTAAAAACCGCAGTATATTAAGCCAAAATCAGGTAGAAAGCGAAGAAATCACCGGATGTTTGGCAGGGGCAGCACCAAGCCCTTTGAAGTTCAGCAAGCGTTAAAAGAAAATGATTTACAAAACCCGCAACCGTATGGAATGCGGGTTTTTGTTGAAAATGGCACACAGCCCGCCCTTATAGGTTCCGGGCGAAACCGCGGCTAAGGAGTTCACGGGCAAAATGTACGGCTGCCTATTTCATGGATGCGCTGGCCGTCACGGCAGCGGCGGGTACGGGAACCTGGGAAAATGATTTTGCAAAACACCGCGGCAATATGGATATACCACGCTAGGGGAAACGGAGAACAAACTTTTGAAAAATGAGCTGTGCGCAGAAAACGGGGCAGGACGTCCGGGGATGGAGCGGAATCGGGCAACGACTGTCCTTTGCGTCCGGCCGCACCTCCGATTTGGAATTTTATTTTTTGATGTACAATAATATCCAATGACGGAGGTGCTTGCATGGAAGAATTCAAGTTTACGACGAAAACAGATTTCGAGGTGTTCCGGGACTATTGGATGTTTACACTTTTGAAAACGTAGTGCGAACGGCGGACGGAGCGGTTTTGTAAAATATATGACGATCCTCCTTGTGATCGTGGCGGCGTTGGCCGTACTGCATATGCAACGCGCTTTTTGCTGAATTATTCGCTGGGGCTGATTCCGCTCATTTTGCTGGTTGGAATTGGCGCGGCGCTCGTCTCTGCGCTTGTTACCGCGACGAGGTCCCAGCCGAAACGCCAGTATAAACTGGTGCAGGAAGCTGTGGAAAGTCCTCAGAGCTACACCTTCACGGACGCGCAGATGGAAGTGCGCGAGGATATTCGGAAGAAAACTGGGAATCCCTTTGCGGAGTTCCCATATGAAAAGATTGTGGGCGGGTATGAAACGCACAAAGCGTTTTATCTTTTTATCAGCGAGGCGGAAGCGTTTCTGATCCCCAAAAGCCAGCTTACGGATGTGGACATGGGGAAATTTGCGGCTTTCCTTGCCGCAAAGCTGGACGGGCGCTTTTTCAAAAGCAAAAGAAGCTGAGGTTTTGTGTTTAAATGGTATCTATGGTATTATTGGTAAGATATCACAAATAAAAGGGGACATTCCTATGACGTATGATGTTATCATTGCGGGAGCGGGTCCCGCAGGCCTTACGGCGGCGATTTACGCGTGCCGCGGCGGGCTCAGGACGCTTGTGCTGGAACGGGCGTTTGCGGGCGGACAGATGGCGATCAGCCATATTATCGACAATTATCCGGATTTGAGAACGAAGTGACGGGCGCTGCTCTTGCGCACAGCATGAAAGCTGCAGGCGCAAAACCTCGGCGCGGAGATCGTTACGGAGGAAATTACAAAATTTGAACTCCGGGAACCGGTAAAAAAGATCACCACGACAAAAACTGCCTATCAGGCAAAGGCCGTGATTCTGGCGATGGGCGCTTCGCCCAAACAGCTTGGCGTGAAGGGGAAGACGCTCTCCTCGGGGCGGAGTTTCCTACTGTGCGACATGCGACGGAGCCTTTTTCCGCGGGCGGGATGTCGCCGTGGTCGGCGGCGGCAATACGGCCGTGGAAGATGCGCTCTACCTTGCGAAATTCTGCAGCAGGGTTTATGTTATACACAGGCGGGATCAGTTCCGCGCCATGAAGGGCATGGTGGATGCGGCGGCAGCAGTGCCGAACATCGAGTTTGTTCTTTCCCATACGCCCGAATCGGTCAACGGGGAAAACACGGTAGAAAGCGTAACGGTAAGGGACGTGAAGACAGGAAAGACAAAGGACCTGCCGGTTGCGGGCGTGTTCATCGCGGTCGGGCAGACGCCCAAAACGGACCTTGTGAAGGATCAGGTCGAGACTGACGAAGCGGGGCTTCATCAAGGCGGATGAGTCCTGCAAGACGAACCTTCCGGGGTTTCGTGCGCAGGCGATATCCGCACGAAGCGGCTGCGGCAGATCGTCACGGCGGTTGCGGACGGCGCAGTCGCGGCGGACAACAGCCTTGGGCTGGGCTGCGTACTGCAGGCGGCAAAGGCGCAGGAACAATAAATATTCAATCAGGATCAAAGGGGTATATAATTTATGGCACGATTATTCGGTACGGACGGAGTGCGCGGCATTGCGAATGAAAACTCACATCCAGGCTGGCGTACGACTTGGGGCGCGCGGGTGCGTATTGCCTGACTAACGAGCTTCACAGCGCAAGGATATTGATCGGAAAAAGATACGCGGGGTTCGGGCGATATGCTGGAATCCGCGCTTGTGGCGGGTATTTGTTCGGCGGGTGCGGAGGCGGTGGTGGCGTGTACGCTGCCTACGTCGGCAATCGCATATCTGACCCGGCATTCCGGCTACGACGCGGGGGTCGTCATCTCAGCGTCGCACAATACGGTGGAGTATAACGGAATCAAATTTTTCAATTCCAGCGGCTACAAACTGGCGGATGAAATCGAGGACCGTATCGAAGATATCATCATGAACGGCTCGGAGACCATCCCGCAGCCTACGGGCAAGAAAATCGGGCGGCGGGTACGCCTGAAAAAAGCGGCACAGGACTATATGGACTTTGTGGTGGAAACGACGGATGTGCGCCTCGATGGAATGAAGGTGGTTCTCGACTGCGCCAACGGCGCGGCAAAGCGAAGTCGCTCCGTGGATCTTTGCTGCTCGGCGCGGAGGTCATCCCCTACTACAACATGCCGGACGGTACGAATATCAATGAGAACTGCGGGTCCACCCATCCGACCAGTTGTGCAGGCTGGTGTCCGAGCTTGGCGCGGACGTGGGGCTCGCCTTTGACGGCGATGCAGACCGCCTGATCGCGGTGGACGAACACGGCAGTATTGTAGACGGCGACAAGGTGATGGCGATCTGTGCAATCGACATGAAAGAGCGCGGCGTCCTCAATAAGGATACGGTAGTTGCGACGGTTATGAGCAATATGGGCATGGAGGCGACCCTGCGGGAAAACGGGATCAGTCTTGTGCGTACGGGTGTGGGCGACCGTTATGTGCTCGAAGAAATGCTGGCGAACGGTTATAATTTCGGCGGTGAACAATCGGGGCATATTATTTTCCTCGATCACAACACTACGGGAGACGGGATCCTTTCGGGCGTGCAGCTGATGTCGGTAATGAAACGGCAGGATAAACCGCTCGCGCGGCTGGCGAGGCCGGTCAGCACCTATCCGCAGGTGCTTGTAAACGCCTATGTCAGCGACGAGAAAAGCACGATTACGATAAAGACGAGGAGATCCTTGCAGCGATCAAAAAGCTGGAGCAGGATTTTCACGGCGAGGCCGGGTGCTGATCCGTACTTCGGGCACAGAGCCCATGGTTCGCGTCATGATTGAAGGCAAGGATAAAGAGGCGATTACGAAGCAGGCCGTGGCAGTGGCCAAGCTGATTGAAAAGCGCCTGAAATAAAAGCGACGGAAGGAGCGCCGGGAGGCGTTCCTTTTTTTATGCCGCGGCATTTGCCGCCACTAGAGCACGGATTTTTATTTATTTTTTATTTCAAATAAGATATAATACAATATGTATTGACTTCAATCGGTAAAAACAGGAGAGGTATTATGTGCGGAATAGTTGGATATATAGGGGATAGGAACGTTATCCCGGTTTTGATCGGCGGTTTGCAGAAACTCGAGTACCGCGGCTACGACAGCGCAGGGGATCGCGTATCTTGACGATGGGAGAATGACCCTCTATATAAGGAAAAGGGCAAGCTTGCCGGGCTTGAGAAAATGGTGGCGGGCAAATGTGCGGAGCACACCGTCGGCATCGGGCATACGCGCTGGGCGACGCACGGTGAGCCCAACCAAAAGAACGCCCATCCCCATATCAATGAGGCGGGAGACCTCGCCGTCGTGCACAACGGCATCATTGAAAATTACCTGCAACTGCGGGAATGGCTTACGAGAAAGGGCGTTTCTTTTGTTTCGGAAACGGATACGGAGATCATTGCCCACCTGATTGCTTATTACCTGAAGGACGACCTCAAGGAGGCCGTTTCCCAGGCGATCTCAAGCTCAAGGGGAGCTATGCCCTGGGCGTCATATGCGAACGATTCCCGGACGAGATCGTCGCGGTCCGTAAAGACAGCCCCCTCGTTGTGGGCGTGGGCAAGAACGAGAACCTGATCGCGTCGGATATTCCCGCGATTCTTGAATATACGCGCGACGTATACTTCCTGAACAACGGCGAGATCGCCGTTGTGAAGAAGGACGAGGTCATGCTGTACGACGAGGTGCTGAACCCGGTCAACCGCGACGTGTTCACCGTGGAATGGGATGTCTCGCAGGCGGAAAAAGCGGGGCTATCCGCATTTCATGCTCAAGGAGATCGAGGAACAGCGCGCGCACTCGCGGATACGCTCAATCCGCGCGTGAAAGACGGAGAGATCAATTTTGACGAGATCGGGATCGACGACGCTATGCTCGCGGGGATCAGGAAAATTACGATCATTGCGTGCGGCACCGCATACCACGCGTCTTATGTGGGAAAATATATCATCGAGCGGTTTGCGCGCGTCCCGGTAGAGGTGGAGATCGCTTCGGAATTCCGGTATAAGAACCCGATCATAGATCAGGACAATTTTGTGATTGTGGTCAGCCAGTCGGGCGAAACGGCGGACACCATCGCCGCGCTCAGGGAGGCGAAAAGCCGCGGGGCGTTCGTGCTTGCGATTGCGAACGTCGTTGGCTCTACCATTGCGCGTGAGGCGGATAAGGTGCTGTATACGCGCGCGGGGCTTGAAATTGCGGTCGCGTCCACCAAGGCATATACAACGCAGCTGATGGCGCTTTACATGTTTGCGTTAAAGCTTGCATATGCAAAAGGGCGGGATCACGAAGGAAGAATACCACACGTATGTCGCGGAACTTCAGAAAGTTCCGGAAAATGCGGAGAAGGTGATCCAAAACAAGGAGTTGCTGCAAAAATTTGCCTACGAGCATTTCACAGAGCACAGCGTGTTCTATATCGGCCGCGGGCTCGATTATGCGATGGCTATGGAAGGCTCGTTGAAACTCAAAGAGATCAGTTATATCCATTCCGGAGGCATATGCGGGCGGAGAGCTTAAGCACGGCACCATCGCGTTGGTGGAAGAAGGAACGCTGGTTGTCGCGGTTCTCACGCAGGGCGACTTGATCGAAAAATGCCTGAGTAACGTAAAAGAGGTTACGTCGCGCGGTGCGGTCGTTATGGTGGTCACCAGGAGAAATATCAGGACCTGGTCAAGGACGTGGCGGATAAGATCGTTACCGTGCCCGACGCCATCGATTTCGAGGCGACGATCACATCTATTATCCCGATGCAGATTTTCGCCTACTATATGTCCGTGCAGAAGGGCTGCGACGTGGATAAACCGAGGAATCTCGCCAAGAGCGTCACGGTGGAATAAATACGGCCTTTTGGAGAACCGGACCGCTGGGGTAGACGCCTTCGGCGGTTTTACAAATTATTCACGCCCGGCCCCGCCGGTTCTGTGGTATAATCAGACATAAGAAAACAGATGAAGAAGGCAGACGGATGTTATGACAGAAACCGAGTCGAGAGTGGCCAAAAACGTCAGGAGAAATCAAAAAATATATGGGGTTGGGTGCTTGCGATCGGGATCGCTGTTGCCGGCGTTTTTTGGTGCGGGCATTCCTGTTTGAGATCATATTGGTGGACGGACCCTCCATGCAGCCCACCCTGCACACGGACGAACGGCTCGCGGTCGAAAAGGTCAGCCGCTATGCGGGGCTTCCCGAGCGCGGCGATATTATCATCGTACACTATTCGGACGGGACGAACAATAATTACGTGAAGCGCGCCATCGGCCTGCCCGGGGAAACGGTGGAAATCCGGGACAGCACGGTTTATATCAACGGGGAAGCGCTGAGCGAGGAATACACCGGCGAGCAGCCCTATGCGGATATGGAGGCAGTCACCGTGCCCGAGGATACGGTGTTTGTCATGGGCGATAACCGCGCGAATTCTATGGACAGCCGGATGGTAGGGCCGATCCGTCATGACCAGATCGTGGGGCATGCCATGGCTGTGATTTTTCCATTCGATGAGATCCGCGGCCTTGACGGCGCATAAAATTTTACCGGGAACGATGGAAGACCGGTCGATCCGGTCTTTTAATTGCGATTTGGCCGCGGGAAGTATATCGGCGGGCACGAATATAAGCAGCATTACCAAAGGCGGCTTGTGCGGAGGGTCTCAAGGAGGCGCTGGGAAAACACCTTGGTTACCGGGCGGGCCTGTTGGCGCGATGAACAAAATAAGCGATACAAAAGGCAGGCGGCCGTATGGCGGAGCCTGCCTTTTTTTCGTGCAGCCAAAAACGGCCCGGGAAGAACAGCCGTTATTTCCCTGTGCTTGCATATTCATGCGCACGGTATGGATTCTGTACCTTAAAAAGCCGCCGTCCACGCCAATAATCTCTCCCGTCACGTAGCCTGCCTCGGGGAGGCGAGAAACGCGACCAGCGCCGCAGCTTCTTCACCTGTGCCGAAGCGTTTGAGGGCAATCTGCTTTACCTGCTCGTCACCGCGCTCGCGGATCATCCCATCCGTCATATCCGTATGGATGATTCCAGGCGCATAGGCGTTCACCGTGATGCCGTAAGGCGCAAGCTCAGCAGACATGATCTTGGTAAACATGTTGACCGCCGCTTTGCTGCATCCGTAGCCCACAAGGCCGACGTCCGCGATCGTCGCGGAGATCGAAGATGCGTTCACGATTCTGCCATATTGGTGCTTTTTCATATAGGGAGCGGCAGCCTGCGTCATCAGGAACTGGCTCTTGAAATTAATGCTCAAATAGCGGTCGAGGTCGTCCTCCGTCATATCCTCAAGGAAGGCAAAATCAAAAATACCCGCGTTATTGACAAGGATATCGATGCGTCCGAAGCGCTCGCCGACCGTCCCTACGATCCTTTCCACATCCGCTTTTTTGCTTACGTCCCCTGGATTACGTCCGACTTCGGCGAAAGCTTTTTCAGCTCGCCCTTCACCTGCGCCGCGCTCTTTCCGTCGGAACGGTAAACCGCGATTACGATATCGCCTCTTTCCGCAAGCGCAAGGCTCATGCTCTTACCCATACCGCGCGTTCCGCCTGTTATGATTGCAACCCTTTGTTCACTCATTTTTTCACCTCGTCGAATTGATTTACTCTAAGAGAGATTCTGACTATCCGCGATTAAAACAATGTTTTCACATAAAAATGATAATTTAGAACATAACTCTTAAAATTTATTTCATTTTAGCAAGGGGGATAGGGCTTGTCAATTACTTTTTTGAACGTTCCAAAAAAATTTGGGAAATTTCTAAAAAGCTATTGCTTTTAAAAAACCGTGTGATAGAATACAACCAACAAAACGAATGGAACGTTCAAACGAATGGCCGTTCGATGATGAAGCATTTAAATTTTTATTTTATAGATAGAAACCAGAAAGCAACAAATTACATACCGGCGCCAAAAGTTGAGGAGGCCGCCGCGGTCCGGAAGATCGTGTCCGGTATGACGCCTGAACGATTAAGTACACATTATTTACCATGCTGAATTGCGCGGAAAATAAAAAAGCAATAAAAAACGCAGGATTTCCTGCGATTCTTCATTGCCCCGGTACCCAAATTGTTATGGACAGAAATCTGTAGTTTTTACCGTACGTAAGGGCAGAAAACAAAAAATTTGGAGGAATCAAATTCATGAACGTAATCGACAGGTTTTCGATGAAGGGAAAAGCCGGTGTTGTGACCGGCGCCGCGCAAGGCCTCGGGCAGGCGATGGCGGGAAGCGCTCGCGTCGGCGGGGGGCGGATATCGTGATCGGCGAGATCAATATGGATCTGGCGGCCGAGACCGCAAAGAAGATCGCGAAGACCTACGGCGTACGGGCCGAGGCGGTGAAGTGCGACGTCGCTTCGCCGGAAGACAACCAAAAACTGGTGGAATATACGGTAAATACATTCGGCAAAATCGATGTGATGATTAACAATGCGGGCATCGTAAAGCATATTCCCTGCTGAAGACGTAACGCCGGAGGAATGGCTCACGGTGGTTAACATCAACCTCAACGGCGTGTTTTTCGGCGCACAGGCGGCGGGACGCGCAATGATTAAGCAGGGATACGGCAATATTATCAATACGGCGTCCATGTCCGGACTGATCGTCAATACGCCGCAGCCGCAAACCTCCTACAACGCATCCAAGGCGGGCGTGATCCATCTGACAAAAAGCCTTGCGTGCGAATGGGCGCCCGCAATATACGCGTGAACGCGATTTGCCCCGGTTATATGCAAACGGAAATGACGAAAAAGTTTTTTGCAGACGGAGGCGAGTGGGTCGACCGGTGGATGGCAATGTCGCCGATGAAGCGGCCGGGTACGCCCGACGAGCTGCAAGGCGTAGTGCTCTACCTCGCCAGCGACGCGTCCACCTTTACCACAGGGGGCGGCTATCCCGGTGGACGGCGCCTATACCTGCTGGTAAGCACAGGCATTTTTGTTCATACTGCGGCGCTCTGCCGTACGATGATGATATATTAGGGCGGTCTGCCCTGGCATTATAGGGAGGAAAATTATGAGGAATCAAACCGGAACGGAACTTGCCGCGAGAAAAAGCGGTACATTCAAAAAGCTAATGGCAAAGCCGGAAATGACGGCTCTCGTCGCGCTGATCGCACTGTTTGTAATCATGTGCATCCTGCGGCCGGCCACATTTCCGACGACAACGAATATTTTTGTTATCATCAGGCAGTTCTCGCTGAACGCAATCCTCGCGGTCGGTATGGGCCTTATCATCATTACGACGGGCATCGACCTTTCGGTCGGGTCGGTCATCGCGGCGTCGGCTGCATTCGGCACATATTTTGCCCGTGCGACCGATTACGCGCTTCCCGGCATCGTGGTATTGCTGCTGATCCTCGGCATGGGTACCGCGTTCGGCCTGGCAAACGGCCTGCTCGTTTCCAAAGTCGGCCTTCCGCCGTTCATCGCCACGCTGGGCATGATGAGCGTCGGGCAGGGCGTCGCGCTGCTCATCACCAACGGTTCGCCGATTCGGTATGAACCCACATGGATTTCCGTATTTGGCGGCGGTTATATCGGGCCGGTTCCGGTTACCGTCATCGTGATGGCCGTGATCGTCGTGATCGGCTTCATATTCGCGAACAATACCATGACCGGCAGGAACATCTACGCGGTCGGTAACAGCGCTCCGGCGGCAAAACTGTCCGGTATTAACGTAGATAAGATTTTGACGCTCGTATATGTGATCGAAGGCTTCCTGGCGGCGTATGCGCGCTGCTCCTCGTCGGGCAAATGAACAGCGCGGACCCGTCCTTTGGCAAAGGCTACGAGCTGGACGTTATCGCTGCAACGGTTATCGGCGGCATTTCGATGACGGGCGGCGAAGGAAATATACTCGGCGTAGTCGTCGGCGCGGCACTGATGGGCATATTGAAAAATATGTTCACGCAGCTTGCGGTTTCCGGCTACTGGCAGACGGTTATCCTGGGCCTGATTATCATCGGCGCGGTTGCGCTCGACAGCGTACGCAAAAAACGCGCGGCCCGCTAACCGGCGGCCCATTCACGTATTCACCGGCCCAGCCGGTTGGATAATAAAAAATCTGGGAGGAAAGATTATGTTAAAGAAAACCTTAGTAACCCTCGTTGCAGTGATTCTCTGTGTAGCGATGTTGGTTGGCTGCTCTGCGCCTGCCACGGAACCGAGCACGGAAGCTTCGGCCGGGGCATCCACGGAAGCGTCGGGCGAAGCATCCACGGAAGCGTCTTCTGATGCTGAACCTGCGGCGATTTCACGCCCGCGGCGGATCTCGAGATACCTGCCGGCAAAACGCCGCTGTCCCTGCCTGTAGACCAGGCTGCGGAAGAACCGATCAAGATCGCGACGATCATGGTTCAGAACAACCCCTTCGGCGCGGCTGTTCTCGTAGGTCAGAACTGGGCCAAGGAAGCGCTTGCCGACAGGAACTGCACGGTTGACTGCCAGTCCGTAGAGGATTTCGACCCGCAGAAATGGGCGAGCATCATCGAGAACGACATCGCCGCCGGTTACGACGCGATTTGCTTCTTCGGTATTTCCGAAGCCCTGCAACCGGTCACGGACAAAGGCGTTGAAGCCGGGATCCTGATGTACACATTCAATACGGAACCGGGCAATAACTCGAAACGCCAGGCTTATTACGGCCAGAGCGGCACGTACGGCGGCGAAGAATGCGGCAAGAAGCTCGAAGAACTGATGGGCGGCGAAGGCAAATATGCCATCATCACCGGCGACTTCACGGTCCTCGGCCATGAAGAACGGCGCCTGGGCGCAAGAAGCATCCTCGACGCGAACGACAAGCTCGAGCTGGTAGCGGAAGTCGAAAACAACGACAAGGCAGAGGAAGCTTACACGCAGACCCAGAACATCCTGACGGCGAACCCGGACCTCAAAGGCCTGTATGTAACGGCGGGCGGCCCGTCCGGCGCTGCGAAAGCCCTCGAAGATATGGGCCTGGGATCAGGTAATGCTGGTATGCCACGACGTTCTTGAAGAGACCGCGCCTTATATCGCAAGCGGAACGATCAAGGGCTGCATGGACCAGGATCCGTTCAACCAGGCGCGCAGCCGGTTATCGACGCGTTCAATCAGCTCGTTGCCGGTGAAGGACCGAAAGAAGAAGTAAACTGGTACGAAGGCGTGATGGCTACGCCCGATACCGTAAAGGAACTGTACCCGGAACTGTTCTAAGCAGAAAAGTGTTTGAGGATGGGACTGCGCGGCGCGCAGTCCCCATCCTTCAAAAAACGGAGGTTATTAAACTATGAGCAAAGAGCTGATTTGCAAATTAAACGGCATATCTAAGATCTTCCCAGGTGTTAGAGCTCTTGACAATGTAAGCTTTGATATTTACAGCGGAGAAGTGCACGCGGTCGTTGGTGAAAACGGCGCGGGCAAGTCCACGCTGATGAATATACTGTCCGGCGTTTATCCGGCGGACGAAGGAACTAGTGGAATTTGAAGGAAAGCCGGTCCTCTTCCGGGAGCCGAAGGAAGCGCAGCTCGCGGGGATCGCGATGATTCATCAGGAATTGTCGCTCGCGCCGCATATGACGGCCGCGGAAAACGTATATGTTGGACGGATGCCCAAAAGGGACTGTTCATCGACAAAGTAAAGATGTACCGGGATACGCAGGCGTTTCTCGACGAGCTGGGGATCGATTACATCAGCCCGAACGCGATCGTCAAAAACCTGAGCGTATCCGAACAGCAGCTTCTCGAGATCGTAAAGGCAATGTCCTTTCGTTCCAAAATGCTGATTATGGACAGACCGACGGCGTCGCTTACGGAAGGCGAGATTAAATTCCTGCTCAAGATTGTGGATGATCTGCGCCGCAGCGGCGTTGCGATTTTGTATATTTCCCATAAACTGGAAGAGATCATGGAGATTGCAGACAAGATTACGGTCCTGCGCGACGGCAAACACATCGAAACACGCGAGCGCAAAGACATGGACGAGCAGACGATGATTAACCTCATGGTTGGCCGTGAGTTCGACCAGTCCGCACACCGCGAATTTATGAGCGGGTATGAGACGCGTAAGCCGATCCTCGAGGTAGAGCATCTTTCCGACGTGCGCGGGCGTGTAAATGACGTATCCTTTAAGCTGTATGAAGGCGAAGTGCTGGGCCTCACCGGTCTTGTAGGCGCGGGACGTTCCGAGCTGCTGGAGACGATCTTCGGCGCGCACCTGAGAAAAGCGGGCACGATTAAGCTGGGCGGCAAAGAAGTGAGGATCAAGGATACGGAAGACGCGATCAACTATGGCATCGCGCTGATCCCGGAGGGCCGGAAGATACAGGGCCTGTTCCTCAAGATGTCCGTGGAAGACAATATGACGATGGTGTACTTGAAACGGCTTAAGAGCACCCTCGGACTGCTGAATAAAAATAAAGTGAAAGGGATCGCGGACGAATACGTCAAGAAGCTGAATGTAAAAAAACGCCATCCCTCCAGCAATGCGTCAACAACCTCTCGGGCGGCAACCAGCAGAAAACGATCGTTGCGCGCTGGCTGATGAACGGGCCGAAAATCCTGTTCATGGACGAACCTACACACGGGATCGACATCGGGGCAAAATCGGAAATCTACCGTATCATCGATGATCTTGCGAAGCAGGGCGTGTCGATCATCCTGCTTTCATCGGAAATGCCGGAAGTGCTCTCGCTGTGCGACAGGATCATGGTTATGCACCATGGAGAACTCAGGGGAGTCCTCGGACATGACGAAGCGGACCAGGTAAAGATTATGTCTTATACGCTGGATTCAGCGGCGAACGACACAAAAGAGGGTCAGACCGCTTAACTAAGACAGGATTTCACAAGAAAGCAAGGCGGCTTTATGACCTGATTTTCCACCGCCTTGTTTTTTTTTACGCCGCATGGGGATGCCTGCCCGCAGGCAGGTCTGCACTGCGGGAAGACAATTTCAGTGCCTGCCCGCAGGCAGGACGGGACGATAAGGAGAATGAAAGATGGCACACAGGGAATTCAATGAAAATTTTGATCTTGCGGGGAAACGGGCGGTCATTACCGGCGCCGCAAGCGGTATCGGCTTTGAGATCGCAAAAATGTATGCGCGCAAGGGCGCGGACATCATCGTGTTCGACCGCGCAGAGTCGGACGAACTGAAGCGGTATGTGGAAGGACTCGGCCGCGAATACCTCGGATATACGGGCGATATCACAAAAGGAAGCGACCGGCAAGGCGTTACGGACGCGGCGGTCGCGCGTTTCGGAAAGATTGATATTCTTGTCAACTGCGCGGGCGTTGGGCTCATCGACAAGGCGGTAGACATGACCGAGAAATGTGGGACCTCACAATGAATGTGAACCTTAAGGGAATGTTCATGCTCAATCAGGCCGTGGGGCGCACTATGATTGAAAACGGCGGCGGTAAAATTATCAATATGGCGTCCCAGGCTGGTATCGTCGCGCTCGATAAGCATATCGCCTACGGCGTCGCGAAGGCGGGCGTGATCTATATGACAAAACTCTTGTGCTTTGAATGGGCGCAGTATAATATCAATGTGAACGCGATCTCTCCGACGGTTATCCTCACCCCCATGGGCGAAGCCGCGTGGGAAGGCGAAGTGGGCGAGGCGTTCAAAAAACCATTCCGGCCCGGCGTTTCGGATATCCTGAAGAGGTCGCCGCCTGCGCGGTGTTCCTTGCGAGCGACGCGGCAAGCCTTATCAACGGGGAAAACCTCGTGATTGACGGCGGCTATACGATCCAATAGCAGAAAGGGAAGAACTATGAACAGTCAACTGACATTTGAAACCCTGCCCGGCATTGTGGACATCAGCGCCCTTTCCGTTCCCACAACGGAAACGGACGTGAAGGAACTTGCGGATGCGGCAAACAAGTACGGTTTTATTGCGGCGTTTGTCATGCCATGCAATATCGAACACCTGAAAGAACGGCTCGGACCGGAGAGCAAGGTTGTTATCGGCGCACCCATCGGTTTCCCGACGGGTACGGACCTCACGCAGGATAAGGTGTTCCAGGTGAGGGAGATGAAAAAACTTGGATGTACTGAGTTTGATATGGTGCTCTGCGTATCAAAGCTGAAATCTGGCAGGCTCGACTATGTCAAAGACGATATCGCCGCCGTGGTTGATGCCGCGGACGGTTATCCGGTCAAGGTAATCCTTGAAGTGACCTATCTCACGGACGACGAGATCAGGAGGGAAGCAGAATCGTGGCGCAGTCCGGTGCGCAGTACGTTAAAACGGGCACCGGATATTCGGCAAAAGCCGACCGAAGTGCGCCATGTTGAATTGATGAAACAGACGGTGGGCGACCACGTTAAGATCAAGGTTGCCGGCGGCGTGCGCGATTTTGCCATGCTGAAGGCATTCTATGATGCGGGCGCGCAGCGATTTGGGATCGGTATGAAATCGGCGATCAACATTTTGGAATCTATCAGAAATCAGTAATTCTCATTTTTTTCCTCAGCGCGGATGGGAGGGGCGTTGCTGCCGCCCCTCGGACCGCACACAATGAAACTATTTCATTTTCTGTCAATTTAAAATATAATATATAGGAGAAAAGCTGCCATGGAAAGAAAAAATCACAGTACAGGAAATCGCGGACGCGCTCGACCATTCCTTTTGCGTCGGATATCACGGTAAAGGAACTGAAGGAAGGCTGCGGTCTTGCCAAACAGTACAAATGTGTTTCGGTATGCGTGCGCCCCTCCGACCTGCCGATTGTGATCCGTGAGCTTGAGGGCACGGACGTGCTCCCAACTACGGTCATCGGTTTCCCGCACGGCACCTGCACGACGGAAACAAAGGTTTTCGAAACGAAGGATGCGATCCTGAAAGGCGCTGTGGAAGTCGATATGGTTATGAACATCGGAAGGTTCCTCTCGGGCGAGTACGATTATGTGCTGGATGAGATCAAAGCAGGTCGCAAAGGCCGCGCACGACGGCGGCGCGAAGCTCAAAGTCATCTTTGAAAATTATTACCTTACGGATGAACAGATTATCAAAGCGAGCGAGCTGGCGAAGGCAGGCGGCGCGGATTTTTCAAGACGTCTACCGGCTACGCGGGCGGCGGCGCAACGATCCCGACCTTAAGATCATGGTAGAGCACGCGGACGGCATGAAGGTAAAAGCCGCGGGCGGGTGAAAACGCTGGATGCGGCGCTGGCTGTCCTTGCGACGGGCACGGTGCGTATCGGGACGCGCTCCTCGAAGAATATTCTCGAGGAAGCGGTAAAACGCGATGAAAAGGGCGAACTGTTCCTAAGCGACGAAGGAGAGCTTGGAACAGGATATTGACCCAAATAAATATAGGTTGGTGAAAAATTTTATGGCAACGATGAAAGACGTTGCGAGATTAACCAGGGTTTCCACGGTACGGTCTCTAACATAATAAACGGGGCAAAGGGAGTCAGCCTTGACAAGGTGAAGCGCGTTGAAAAAGCAATGAAGGAGCTTGCTTACAGGCCAAACGCAATTGCGCGCAGCCTGCGGCTGAGCAAATCCATGCAGATCGATGTGATCCTGCCCAATATCGTTGCCGCCGCTATGGCCCAGATGTATACGAACCTTTCGGCGCTGTTTGCGGAAAAGGGCTATGTGACCAACCTGCATATTACCAATGGGGACGCCGAGCTTGAGACCCGCCTGCTTAATATGTCCCTGATGCATAATGTGGATGGGGTGATGCTGGCGACCTGCCAGCCCCAAAATACTGAGCTGTTTCGCAGGCTGCGGCAAAGCGGGCTTAAAATTGTCTTCCTACAGCGTGAGCCTGACGACGAAAAGCGCCACTATGTCGGCCTTGACGCGCGGCGGCAGGCGAAGCACGGTTTCGCAGCTGCTCAAGGCAGGATACGGGAATATCGGCATCCTCCTGAGTCCGATCCAGTATACGCTTGAGGAGCAGACGTTCAACGGCTATGTAGAAGCGCACCGCGACCACAACCTGACAGTGCAGCAGCATCTGTGCGCAGTATCGAGCTACGACAGGGAAGGACTTTTGAAGGAGGCGCTGCGCCTTGTTGCGTCGGCAAAGCCGCCGCAGGTGATCCCTGGTGATCTGCTCCCAGGCGATGGATGCTGTGCTCAAGGCGTGCGAGGTGCTCCACATCCCGAAACATGCGCGGCCGCTCGTGGTGGCCAATATGCCGACCTCATGGACGCTTACCTCGCGTGAAGGCGTGATCTATGTGCCGCATCCCTATATCGAGCTGGTGGAGGCGGCGTTCCAAATGATGCTGGATTACATCGAAAGGGGCGCGAAATTTTTCGGCGCGCACCGTTTTCCTGAAGGTTAAGCCGGAGCATCTGAAGGAGCTTGACCCAAAGCCGGAAATCAAGGTGACGGAGCCGCGCAGGAAGCTGCGGGTGCTGCTTACGATCGACCGGGCGCGTTATGCGATGGAAACGATGAAATCCGATTTCGAGCAGAAAACCGGGATGGAGCTTGAGATCGACGCCAAAGCCTATCCGAAGATGTACTGGGCGATCCGGGACGAATGGTATAAGGACAACTACGATGTGTTTGACGTAGATATCCCGTGGCTCGCGGAATTTGCCCAGAAAAAGGTCGTGGAAAACCTGGACAGGTATATCGCGCGGGATCCGGATTATTATGACGATATGCTGCCCAATATTTTTGAAAAATATTCGCTCAGGCAGGGTTCCGTTTACGCGATCCCCTTCACGTTCTGCACCCAACTGCTTTTCTACCGTAAGGATTGCTTCGCGGATATCCGCATGCAGCGCATGTTTACGAACAGCATAAAAGAGCTTCGGCCGCCCCATACGTGGGAGGAATTTAATTTGGTCGCGCAGTTCTTCACACGTAAATATAATCCGGATTCCCGACGGAATTCAGGACGACGCTGGAAGCCGCATGTCGTCGGGCGGTGTATGCGAATACTTGCCTCGGCTATGGTCGTTCGGCGGCAAAGGTGCACGACGGCACCCGTTTTACGCTCGACAGTGAAGAGGCTGTCCGCGCGCTGGAAAATTACAGGGAAAGCTTCCGCTATGCCTCGGACGGATCGTGCGACAACTGGTGGGGAGAGCAGGCGGTGGAATTCCGCAGCGGCAAGACGGCGATGATTACGCTGTTTACGGATAATATGTCCACCGTAACGGAATGGAGCAAATCCCGGGTTAACGGAAAAATCGGCTTCAGCTTTATGCCGGGCAAAGTCAGCGTGGACGGCGGCTGGGCGCTTGCCGTGAACGCGGCAGCAGACAGAAGGATGCGGCGTTCGAGTTCATCAAGTGGGCGACGGACCGGGAAATCTCGGTTTTGAACACCATTCTTGGGGCTTCGTCCCGCGCCGTACGGCGGTGGAGAACAACTGAGGTGGCAAACGTTTATCCGTGGCTGCACAGGACGGTGGAAGCGAGCGAATTCGGACGTACAAGAGAGCTTCCCCTAAAACAGACAGGACCTGTCTTTCGGAACAGAGGTTCGAGGATATCCTTGGGAAGGCGGTATACGATACCGTCACAGGCCAGTCAGACGCATGTGCGGCGCTTGCGGCCGCGACCGAAAACTAAATATACTGCTTGCGGCAGACGAATTGCAGAAAGTGGAATAAGAATCGAAGGAGCCTTAGGAAAATGGAACAGAAAATAATTGCGTGGGACCTTGGAACCGGCGGAAACAAGGCCTCCTTTACGATAGCGATGGCAACTGCATCGCGGCCGCCTTTATGTCTTATAATACGACCTATCCGGCGCACGGCTGGCACGAACAAAAGCCGGAGGACTGGTGGAGGCGATCGTAAAGAGTACGCGCCTTCTGCTGGAAAAAGCAAAAGTGGATAAAAACGATATTACCTGCTGCGGTATTTCAGGCCACAGCCTCGGAGCGGTACCGGTCGGCAGGGATGGTACGCTCCTGCGGAGTTTACGCCCATTTGGTCCGACGGACGCGCGACAAAGCAGGTTGCGGACGTATTTGAAAATTACAGCGAAGAAAAATGGTATATGACGACGGGCAATGGCTTTACCCCTGCGTTTTATTCCGCATTCAAGATCCTGTGGTACCAGGACAACGAGCCGGAGGTCTACCGCAACATCGGCAAGGTGATCGGCACCAAGGACTACATTAATTATAAGCTGACGGGCCGTTTATGCACCGATCCGTCGTATGCTTCGGGCAGCGGCGTATGGGACCTTGAAAACTGGCGGTATTCATCCGGGCTTATCGCCGCGATGGGGCTGCCGGAAGAGATATTTCGAGGTTGTCGCTTCCACGGATGTGATCGGCCAAATCTCGCAGGAAGCGGCGGACGAGCTCGGCCTCACGACGAAGGTAAATGTCGTTGCGGGCGGCGTGGACAATTCCTGTATGGCGCTTGGCGCAAAAGCGTTTAAGGAGGGCAGGGTATATAATTCCCTCGGTTCCTCTTCGTGGATTGCGGTCTCCTCTCAAAAGCCGCTGCTCGGGCGAATTCCGTCTTATGTTTTCACCCATGTAGTCCCCGGCTATTTTGCTTCCGCGCTGTGCCTTACGGCGGGCGGCACATGTTTCCGCTGGATGCGCGACCAGATGTGCCGGGAGTTTGTCGAAGAAGCAGAAAGAACGGGGAGCGACGCTACGACCTGATGACGCAGGAGGCGGCAAAATCCCCGGTGGTGCGGGCAAATTGCTCTTCAACCCCAGCCTTGGCGGAGGATGCCGATGGATAAGAGCTACAATCTGCGCGGCGCGTTTTATGGGACTTGACCTCATTCATACGCGCGCGGATGTGATCCGCGCCTCGATGGAAGGTATCTCTATGGGGCTTCGCGCGTGTCTCGATAAACTTCGTGAGCTGACGGATATCGCGGACGAGATGCTGCTCGTAGGCGGCGGGAGCAAAAGCCCACTCTGGCGGCAGATCTATGCGGACGTTTACAAGATGCATGTTTTGAAGTCCAACATTGACGAACAGGCGGCTGCGCTCGGCGCGGCTGCGTGCGCGGCAGTCGGGACGGGCATCTGGTCCGATTTCGACAAGATCGATTCCCTGCATAAGATCGAAGAAGATGTTGCGCCAATCCCGAAAATATGGCATACTATGATAAAATGATGAAGGTATATCACAAGGCCTCGGACAGCCTGTCCGACCTTGGCGATATGCGGCGGAAAATCTGAGGCGCGGCGGCGGAACGGAATGGATTCTGTTCCGCCGTTTTCGCTTTAAGGAGGCAAGTAATGGAATTATTCGGGAAAAAGTGACAAAGAGGAATTGGGTAAATACGTAGGGGGATATGTCGCAGATCGCGGATGCGCGCGGAGGAATGCTGACCGCGGGCAAAGCGGATGGCGTGCGCGTCATTGATGTGAAAACGGGCGGCGGATTCTCGTTTTCGATCCTTCCTTCGCGGGGATGGATATTGCATGGGCGGAATATAAGGGAACGCCCATCGCGTATATCGGAAAACCGGGGTCGTAAATCCGGCCTATTTTGAAAAAGACGGGCTGGGCTTCCTGCGCGGTTTTTCGCGGGGCTTATGACAACCTGCGGTCTTACCTATATGGGCGCGCCGTGCACAGACGCGGGTGATACGCTTGGTCTGCACGGAAGGATCAGCAATACGCCCGCCTGCGACGTAGGCGTCAGCGAGGGAATGGGAGGACGGCGATTATGTGATCCGCATCCGCGGGAAAGTTGCAGAAAGTGCTGTGTTTGGCGAAAACATGGTGCTGACACGTGAATTCATGGTGAAAATGGGCGAAGCGTGCGTGCATGTGCGCGACCGTGTGGAAAATTGCGGCCATACGCAAGCGCCGCTGATGCTGCTTTACCACTGTAACTTTGGCTATCCGCTCGTCAGCGAGGATACTGTGCTGATCGAGCCGGAGGGGCACAAAGGTGCGCGCGCAGGACGCGGAGGGTGAAAAAGATATTGACCGTTACATGAAGTTTTGAAGCGCCTGCGCATGGCTATAACGAGCAGGTGTTCTATCATGATATCCCAAGGTAAAGGGCGACGAAGCTATGCCTGCCTGTATAATAAAAAGCTCGGTCTGGGCGGATACGTAAAATTCAACCGTGCGCAGTTCACAAATTTCGGCGAATGGAAAATGATGGGAGAGGGTGACTATGTGGTAGGCCTCTGAGCCGTCGAACAGCCTGCCGGAGGGCCGCGCTGCCGCGCGTGAACGCGGACAGCTGGTCATGCTTGCACCGGGCGAAACGAAGGAGTTCGAGTTTACCATCAGGGGTCGTTGAAGGCGAGGATGGGATCAGGAAAATCCTCTGAGGGAAGGCCGGAAGCGGGCGGTACGCCGCCATCCTTCACGGCAGATGCGTTTGTAAAGAGATTAAGTTTCTTCCTTATAATATACTTAGTTGCAAAAGAGGCCTGCATCACAGAAATGATGCAGGCCTCTTTCTTCTTTGTCACCTGATGTCAATTTTTTGGATTTTTTCTTTTCTTCGCCATTCTTCGGAAGAACGACTTTCAAAACGCCGTCTTTGTATTCCGCAGTGATGTCGTCTTCTTTGACGTCGCTCACCGAGAACGAACGGGAAACACGGCCCATACGGCGCTCATTCACCACATAATTGTCTTTTTCGGTCTTGGACTCCTCATTCATGTCTGCACTGATCGTAAGGATTCCATCGTCATAGGAAACGTCGATCATCTCCCGGTGAAGGCCCGGAAGATCGGCGTCAACCTCATAGCGGTCGTCCTTATCCTTGACGTCCACCCTGAAATTGGTGAATCCATCCGATCCGTTGAAGAAATTGCGCATGAAACTTCCGTCCCAAAAACCGAGATCGTCAAATCCCTTTGAAAGACCATGCCGGTGACCAAATGGAATTAATCCTGCCATTTTATCCATCTCCTTTTCTTGCTTCTTATTTAAATAATACCAACATAGCAGGATTTTAAACGTCTGAATTTGTAAAAAGTGTGAATTCAGGCCTCGGCCAAAAGCCGTTCTTCCACCTTGCACAGGAAATCATAAAAGGGCGCGAGCAGCGTGAAACCATCCGAAAGCGTCTTGTATAAATCCGGCGAAAACAGAAGGCTCGCATCCGTGCTGTTTCGCATCAGTCAAAGGTTTTTGCGGTCAAGCCAACTGCGCATGTCCTTCGGTGCGTCCGGACATTTGCTTCGTTTATAAAATTCGCCCTCCAGCGTAAAAATGTCCTGCTTTTTCATGGCACGGAACGCCTTTTTGGAACGCCTTGTCGCCTTCGAGGGCCATCCTGCGGATCATTTCCATGGTACGCGGTGGAGCGCCGTAATATCCGCAGCCATAACGGAAGCCCTGCGGGGAAAATTCGAGCACAAACCCCGGCAGGCAGCCAAATTCACTTTGCTGCGCGCAAACACAATCCACATTACCTCGCGGTACAGGGATTTATCACGGGAAAACGCGTGTCACGATAGATACGCGAGATGGCTTTTCCCACCTTGGGTTCAGTAATAATCAGCGGATCGATCTTTTTGTATGGTAGGGGCAAGCAGGTTCACAAGCTCTGCCATGGGCGCAAGCACATATTCCTGGTATTCCGGCTTATGCGCGCGGAACCATTCCCCTGCTGTTGTTGAATTTATTTTGCGCTAAGAAATTAAGCGTTTGCTTTGAAATAGGCATGATATTTTCCCTCCTGTATTTATTTTAACACAAGGAGGAAAAAACAGCAAAAAGCCTGCCGCGCCTGCGGCAGGCTTTTGCATAAAATCGTCGTGCCTTAATCGTCGTTGATGGAGATGACGCTCACCGGGCAGCCGCTTTCCGCCCTCAAAAAGCGCTTTCCTCATTGTCCGGCGTAATTTCGCCGTAAACCTCCGCGACGTTACAATCCGTCATACGGAACACTTCCGGACATACGCTTTCGCAAGGCCGCAGCCAATGCAGCCATCTTCGATTACCGCTTTTTTCATACCTTAGACCTCCTTATTGTCGCATTGTTTCCTTTTCCGGGTTTCTACAGGGCGCCCCGCCGTGCCGGGAAAACATTGCATGATAACGCCGCGGTATTTTCAACCGGCGCCTGTTATGGGATAAACCCAATATTCCCCTTATAAACCGGCTATGCGCGCCGATGACTGTTTATTCGCCTTCCGGCTTGGACGGAAAAACGACGGCCAAAAACATTTTGAATTTTTCCACAGCATAAACGGCGTGGGGATGACGCGCGGGCATCAGGATCGCCTCGCCGGCGCGCAGGGGTGCTTTTCCCCGTCGATCGTGATTTCTCAATACCGTCAAGCGCGATCACGAGCGCGTCTCCGTGGGATTCGTGCGTGCTGATTTCTTCTCCTTGGCAAAACGCAAACAATGTAAGGCTTACCGCGTCGTTTTGTGCAAGCGTTTTTGCTCGCCACCTGGCCGGGCGCGTAATCTACAAAGGCCGGCAAAGGGCAAGAACTGGTCGCGGTTTTCAATATTTTTCATCAATTGATCCATAAGTTTTGCCTCCTTCTGTTTCTCTTATTTTTAATAAGCCTTTCCCGGCCGGCCAAACCACATATTTTGGCGGGAAACAGTTTAAACTGCGGGAAATGGGTTTAACAATAAATCACAATCAAAGGAGGTAATTGTTATGAGCAAAAGAGATATCAATCGGTGAATTCGTGGAAGAAGATGAAGTCGTGATGACGGATACGAAGCCCGCGGATGTGGAAGAATTCAAAGACGACGGCGTCTCTGCGGCCTTTCTGCGCTTTGACGATATAGACGAAGACGAACCGGGCCGAAGAATCGATAAAAATACTGCCGGAATTTTAGGCCCCGCCTGGTATACTCAGGCGGGGCTTTTGCGGTTTCCTTTTCCCATAAAAAGCGTTTCTGAATCCCTGCAAGCGCAAAAATGAATTTTTATGCTCTCTCTTCATTTATAAATTTTAATCGGATGAAAAGGAATGTTCCTCTACAATGAATATTAGTGAAAAAACATCAGAAAATATGAATAGGGGAACAGTATGGAACAAAGAGAATATGGATATGCACAGTATCGACAAAGAGCAGCATGAGGACAGGCAAATTTCCGCCCTGCTGAAAGAAGGAATCCAAAAAGGAGAACATTTTTATCGACAAACAGAGCGGGAAGGATTTCGAGCGGCCTAAATATAAGAAACTTTTAAGGCGGCTGAAAAGGGCGACGTGGTATTCATCAGCTCTATTGACAGGCTTGGAAGGAATTATGCCGAAATCATGGACCAGTGGCGGATCATGACACGCGAAAAGCAGGCGGACGTTGTGGTTCTTGATATGCCGCTGCTGGATACGCGGCAAAAGGGAGACGACCTGACGGGGATATTCATTGCCGATCTGGTATTACAGATATTGTCCTATGTCGCGCAGAAGGAACGGGAAAACATCCGGGCGCGGCAGGCGGAGGAATTGCCGCCGCCAAGGCGCGGGGGAGTAAAATTCGGCAGGCAAAAATGGAGGTTCCCTCAAATTTCCGGGAAGTGGCAGCTCTTTGGAGGAATGGGGAATCCCGCTCAGGGAAGCGCTTGAAAAATTAGAGATAGGCCGGACCTATTTTTTTTAAGAAGATAAAAAGAATTTCAAATATAACAGCCCGAAAAATAATTCGCAAAATTATACTCAAAAGTATACTCAAAAGTACTAACGATATCACAGTTGACCAGCTTACCGCTTTCCTTACAGAAAGCGATTTCCTCTATCTTTTATTATAATGAAAGTTCACCAAAAAACAAGTGCGTATTACTATACTTTGACGTACTGTATAATTTAAATGCAGCTATCTCATCCATGGCTTTACATCTGCTTACAAAGTTGACAGCTTGAATACAATCCGTGTATGGGAGCGTACAACGCAGGCAGCGTGGCGTGATCCCTGCATAGACTTATAGGCGGTGTAGGTTAGGGTGATGAAATTTCCCTATTGCTATTGCGTATCCTGCTATTCCGGGGAGGAAGAGAAAGTAGCGGATAAAATCAGGCGTATTTGCGGCTGTTATTCGCTTGTCCCAAAGGTATGAGCGGGAGGAGAAGAAAAAAGGAACCTGGGAAAAACGCCGGCATGTGCTCCTGCCGGGGTATATTTTTTTTTATATTCGGAAACACCTCTGAATTTCGGTTTGTTTTATGGGATCAGCCAGCTGACCGGCTGTCTGAAATACGACGATGGTTTTGAGCTGCGCGGGGACGACCTGAAGTTTGCGGAATGGGTTTTGCGTTATCATGGGGTGATCCGCCTGTCTCAGGCTGTTATGGAGGGAGACCATATCAAGATCATAGACGGGCCGCTTGCGGATTACGAGGGCATGATAAAAAGGTAAATAAACACAGGCGCAGCGCCATGGTGGAAATTAAGGTCGGGAGCCATGTCAAGGATGTCTGGATGTCGTTTCAGTGGTTTGACGCACCAGAGCAGATATAAAAGAAAGAAAGCTGAGGGAGCTGAACAATTGTTCGGCTTTTTATTTGGCTGAAATATTTAAAAATAATTAATTGCATCTAAGGGGGTGAGGGGCCATGCAGGAAAAAAAGACGTATAAAATTCACAGGACACGCAATTCGATCATTGTGTTCCTGGTATTGTGCGATATCGTGTCCGTTTTTCTTTCGCTTTATTTTGCCGTATGTATTCGTTTTGAAAGCCTGAGCCCCGCTTTTGGTACAAATTTGCTGTGGCTTGCCTGGCCTCTCCTATCGGTGCTGTTCTGCGTGCTGTTTTACCTGTTCCGGCTGTATCACAGCATGTGGAGGTACAGCGGCATCTCGGAGGGCCTGCGTATTATCGCCAGCGTTGTGATCGGGAGCGCGATCTGTTTTGGATGTGACCTGGCTTTTGACCTGCATATCCCGCTCTCCATACAGATGCTTTTTTCCTTGCTGCTGATGGTCTTTCTCTGCGTTTCGCGCTTTGGTTACCGGGCGGTCCGGCACCTTTCGATCCGGAAGAACAGTAAATCGCCCGCGCGGGCCAGTCTGCTTGTTGTGGGTGCGGGTTCCGGCGCGGCAATGATTATTGCGCAAATGCGCGGCTATGGGAGGTACCGGGATATTGTCGCCGTAGACGATGACGCCAATAAGCAGAAAATGCGGATCCAGGGCGTCGAGGTCGTTGGCTTTGTCGGGATATTCCCAGGATCGTGACCCAGAGGAGCGTATCGGATATCATCGTGGCGATCCCCTCGCTGAAGGGAGAAAAGCTCTCGGAGATCCTCGACTTGTGCCGGAAGACCGGCTGCCGGGTCAGGATCCTTCCGCTGATTCAGGAAATGGACACGGAAAAGAAAAAAGGAGCGCCGCCCTGCGGGAGATCCGGGTGAACGATATCCTGTTCCGCGAAGAAGTCCAGCTTGATATGGACAGCATCGGCGTATATCTCAATGGAAAAGATGTTCTCGTAACAGGCGGCGGCGGATCGATCGGTTCCGAAATATGCAGACAGGCGGCCCGCTTCAACATCAAGAGCCTGACCATCTTCGATATTTATGAAAATACGGCTTATGAACTGCATTGCGAGCTGAAACGGCAGTATGGAGATGCGCTGGATGTCAAAATACGGATCGGCTCGGTGCGGGAGATTGAACGGCTGGAAGCAGGTTTTTGCGAGGTGCATCCTCAGATCGTGTTCCACGCCGCGGCACATAAGCATGTAGCCGTTGATGGAGGACTGCCCGCTGGAGGCCATCAAAAACAATGTACAGGGCACGCTGAACACCCTGCAGGCGGCAAATGAGGCTGGAGTGGAGCGGTTTGTAAACCTTTCGACGGATAAGGCGGTGAACCCGACCAGCATTATGGGCGCGACCAAGCGCCTCACGGAGATGGCGGTGCAGTCCTTCGCGAAAAGACCGGGATGAAATGTATGAGCGTGCGGTTTGGCAATGTGCTCGGCTCGCACGGCAGCGTCATTCCGCTGATGGAAAGCCAGATCAGGAACGGAGGCGGTCACGGTTACCCATCCGGATATCGTGCGGTATTTTATGACAATTCCGGAAGCAGCGCAGCTGGTGCGCAGGCGGGCGCCCTTGCCAACAGCGGTTCGGTTTATGTGCTGGATATGGGCAAGCCGGTCAAGATCATGGAGCTTGCAAAAACACTGATCCACTTTTACGGATACGAGCCGGATGTGGATATGCCCATCAAGATCATCGGGCTGCGCCCGGGTGAAAAAGCTTTATGAGGAGCTTGCTATGGCTGAGGAAAAAGAGCGGCTCGATACGACGGCGCATAACCGGATATTTAAGCTGGGTCGGGCGAAACATCCTTTGACCTTTGAATTGTTTGAGCAGATGCTGACCCTTGCAAATAATAATGATATGGATGCTATCGGCCGGCTCAAGCAGATTGTAACGACCTACCAGCCGTGGTGTGACAGGGATCGGTGAGAAGGCCATAGCTAGTTTTCTAATTGCACAGATGATAGTTATCTTTATGATGTCGGCAATAGATGCGGCGCACTCTTCTGCGTTAAGCGGAGATATTACGGAGCAATCGGTGAATTGAGAAAAAAAATTTATTTGTCATCCCCGCATATGTGCGGAAAAGAGATGGATTATATTCAGGAAGCGTTCGATACGAACTGGATTGCTCCGCTTGGGGAAAAATGTCGATTACTTTGAGCGGGAAATTGCCGCATACGCAGGCGTGGAAAGCGGCGGCCGCCCTTTCCAGCGGCACGGCGGCGATCCATCTTGCCTTGAAAGCTTGTGGCGTAAAACAGGGCGATACCGTATTTTGTTCCGATCTCACCTTTGCCGCAAGCTGCAATCCGATTATATATGAACAAGCGGTCCCAGTGTTCATCGACAGTGAAGGAAAAGCCTTAATATGTCGCCGGCCGCACTTGAAAAAGCGTTCAAGAAGCAGGTTCCCAAAGCAGTAATCGCCGTTAATTTGTACGGGCAAAGTGCGGATATGGCTGCAATCAAAAGAATATGCGATAAGCGAAATATTCCGATCATTGAAGATGCGGCGGAAAGCCTGGGCGCAACCTATAAAGATAAGATGAGCGGATCAATCGGGAAGTTTGGCGTTTTTCTTTTAACGGCAATAAGATCATCGACTTCCGGCGGCGGAATGCTTGTATCAGATGATGAAGAAGCGATCGCAAAGGCGCGCTTTTGGGCGACTCAGGCACGGGACCAGGCGCGGCATTACGAACACAGGGAACTAGGCTATAATTACCGGATGAGCAATATCGTCGCAGGGATCGGGCGCGGCCAGCTTACGATACTTTCCGAACGGATCAAGCAAAAAAAGCTATTTATGAATATTATAAAAACGCCTTTGAAGAGATCGGAGAAATAGAAATGTGCCCGATTGCTTCATGGGGTAAGCTGAATTACTGGCTGAGCATTATTTTGCTGGAACCAGTTCAAAGATAAAACCGCTGGATATTATGCTCGCGCTGGAAAAAAAGAGAATATTGAGAGCCGTCCGGTGTGGAAGCCGATGCATTTGCAGCCGTTTTATGAACACTATGAATTTTTCAGTGACAATAGTGACGCCATTGCGGTATCGGAAGATGTGTTCGGCCGGGGCGTCTGTCTGCCCAGCGATACGAAAATGACGGAAAAGGATATGGCCCGGGTCTGCGGGATCATAAAGGATTGTTCTGAATGTACCGGAAATACATCAAAAGGCTGCTGGATATCATATTTTCAGCCCTATCGCTGGGAATTTTATCTCCGGTGTTTTTGGTAACGGCAATTCTGGTACGGGCAAAATTAGGCAGTCCGGTTATTTTCCGGCAGCGGCGTCCGGGAAAAGATGAAAAGATATTCACGATGTATATAAATTTCGTACAATGACGGACCGGAAGGATGAAAACAGGGGAACTGTTGCCCGACGGCGAACGGCTGACAGGCTTTGGGAAAAAATTGAGAAGCACCAGCATTGACGAATTGCCGGAATTGCTCAATATCTTGAAAGGCGAGATGAGCTTTGTGGGGCCGAGGCCGTTGCTTAAAGAATATCTGCCATATTATACAAAGGGAAGAACATCACAGGCACGATATGCGGCCGGGGCTTACTGGATTGGCACAGATAAACGGAAGGAATGACCTTGAATGGAAGGCTAGGTTTCATATAGATATTCAGTATATCAAACATGTAAACTTCAGGTTGGATTCGGAGGTTTTATTTCGTACGATTGCCTATACTGTGAGAAAAAAGGACATAAAGTCTGGAAATGAAATGGTAATGAAGGATCTCGATGTGGAAAAGGCAGGACAAAATTGATTGTTGACAGGCTTTGTCTTGAAGAAATTCAGAAAAATGAAGAGACTGTTTTCCGGCTTTTGTATGAAACTTACAGGAGCAATTTTAAAGTATCGGAAGAATTCTGCATTGCCATATGCAAAGAAAAGGTTCAATCCTTATATGAGCATTTGAAAAAGAGCAAGCGGAAGTATTAGGCATAAAACAAAAAGGAAAATTAGTCGCTTTCCTTTGGATGTTTGAGCATGAATTCATGGGTGAAAAACGGATGCATATTAATCAAATTGTGGTAGATAAAAACAACCAAAGAACAGGATTGGGCAAACGGTTAATCCATGAAGCTGAATGCAGGGCAAAACACAGGAATATAACCAAGATAGACCTGATCGCTTCCCGGGAAACGAGGCGGCGATTCCATATGTATGAAACTATGGATTATGAGGCTGAAAGAATATATTTTGCGAAAGATTTGAAATGAGGAGAAACAGAAGTGGAAGATTTAATCATTGTTGGAGCGGCGGCATGGGAAGGTGGTGCTGCAGATAATAAAGATATCAACCAGTCAAGGGCAAGGTGGAATGTACTTGGCTTCATTGACGACAATCCACATTCTTTGGATGGAATGGGATTCATGGAACAAGTGATGGGCACAATAGAAGATTGGCAAGTTGAGGATACGCAAATTTTGTAATAGCAGTCAAATCGAATGTAGAGAAATGTGTGTATTCAAAAAGCTATTAGATAAAGGGGCTAATTTTGTTAATATTATTCATCAAACGGCTATCATATGGGATCACACCCAAATCGGCAAAAGGATGTGTCATATTTCCTTTTGTTAGGTGGAACCCAATGCGGTTGTAGGTGATTTTGCTCTTCTGCTTTCCACCGTTGCCCATGACGTGGTAGTAGGGGATTATGCCGTTATCTCACCGAATTGCACCTTGGTTGGCGGCTGTAGGATAGAAAAATGCTTATATTGGCAGCAACGTTGTATTGGTTAATAATATTGTAGTGGAAGAAAACGGCTTACGTCAGGGCGGGGGCGTCGTTATAAAGAATGTTAAAGCAGGAACAAAGTTTTCGGAAACCCGGCAAGAATTTCTGCATTTAAGCGAGGTTATTTCATGATAAAAAATGTTGGTGAATATTTAGAGGAAACTGCAAGAAGCCCCCAAAAAATTGCAATTCTGGAACAAAATTCAAGGATTACATTCAGCGCGCTGGAAAAATTTGCTAAAGCGGTTTGCCACAACTATTATAAAAACAGGACTATCAGGCCAGTCAGTTATTACTTTCTTACCAAAATCAATTAACTGTGTCGCTGCATTTGCCAGCATTGTTTATAGAGGCAATTTTTATACGCCGATTGACGTATCGATGCCTGAAGCGCGTATTAACAAGATAATTAACGTTCTAAACCCAGCCTGTGTTATCACAAACGGCAAATTTAGCGCCATTATTAAAGAACGGATTTCCATGGCAAAATTATTATGATAGAGGATATCGACAAGACAGAAATCGATGAAATCGCTATACGCGCAATACGGCAAATACTATTGATACTGATCCGGTATATATTTTGTTTACATCAGGCTCCACAGGGGAACCGAAAAGGAGTCATTATTAACCACCGGAACATTATTGATTATATTGATTGGGCCGTTGATGCATGCCATATCGACGAACATACGATTATGGGCAATCAGTCACCGTTCCATTTTGATATCTCTACGCAAGATATCTATTCATGCTTTAAAAACTTCGGCCACGCTGGCGATCATTCGAGTCTTATTTTATGTTTCCTGTTAAAGCGCTGGAATTTATACGGGAACATAATATCAATTCATTTATATTGGGTCCCATCTGCATTTATTAACGTATCGATGAAAGATGCGCTGGATAAAGTGGATATCGTGTGTAAAGCGAATTATTTTCGGCGGCGAAGTAATGCCGGTTAAGCATCTGAAAAAATGGCAGGAGAGTATCCCTGGCCTGCTGGCGATGAATGTGTATGGACCCACGGAAGCGACAGTAAATATTACCTACTATCCGATTGACCGGGAGTTTTGGGAGAACGAACTGTTGCCGCTGGGATATCCGTGCGGCAACACGGGTTTATTGATACTGGATGATCGGAATAAAAAGGATTACAGAGCCGTTAAAGAAAGGCGAGCTTTGTGTGAGGGGAAGCTGCTTGTCGCCTGGCTATTGGAACAATAAGGAAAAACACGAAAAGCATTTGTTCAGAACCCCTTAACAAATTTTACCAAGAAACCATCTATAGAACAGGGGACCTCGTACATTATAACGAACGTTACGAGTTAGTGTTTGACGGACGGAAGGATTTTCAAATAAAACATATGGGTTACCGAATCGAGTTGGGAGAAATTGAAACGGCAGCAATGTCGTTTCCTGATATTCCAATTTGTTGCTGCCTTTATGACGATAAGGAGAAACAAATTGTACTTTTTAATGACGGGTCAGATTGACAGTAGGAAATTGATTAAAGATATGAAGCAAGTTATTCCTCGATACATGCTCCCCAACCGCATAGTCTCAATCGAAACAATGCCGCTGAATCAAAGCGGCAAAATTGACCGCGTTAAATTAAAAGAGATGCTTTAAGCAGGAGGCAAATATGGAAAAAAAAAATCTATATGATCTTAGAAGAGTTGAGGCCTGAATGCAATTTTGCGGCAGCGAAAATTATATTGAGACAGCTTGCTGGAGTCATATGATCTCATCATGCTCATTGCGGAATTAGAAAATAAATATCACATTGCGATAGAAGCGGAAGACGTCATTCGGAAAATTTTCAAGTGCAGCCGGAATCGCCGCCCTTGTACAGAAATGCGGCGGAATAATATAAGAGAGCAGTTGGAATTATAAAATGCAGGGATCCATGAAAGTATTATATGTTCTTAAAACAAATACGGGCGCAGGCTGGGCTTTCAATCAGGCGAAATGGCTGCATACCCATGGCGTTGAAATTGTAGCGGTTCTGCCGAACGACACGGATGGTTTGCGGAAAATTATAAGAAAGAAGGTATGAAAGTCATTGGAGTGGATTTTTCGCTTCCGGTAACCAGGCCGTGGTTTTTCAAAAACGAAAAAATTAATTGCTCAAATCATCTCACAGGAACAGCCGGACATTATTCATTCACATTTTGTGACGACTACAATGATGCTGAGATTGGCGTTAAAAAATCAGTGATACCAAGGCTGTTCAGGTGCCGGGGCCGCTTCATTTAGAAAATGCCCTTTACAGAAAAGCTGAAATCAAGCTTGCAAATCAATACGATTATTGGGCTGGGAGCTGCCAAAAGACAGAAAAGAATATATCTAGAAAGCGGAATTGAAAAAAGCAAGGTTTTCCTTGCTTACTATGGGGGCTGTTTGCCGGAGAGGAGAACGCTTACCGTGAACCGACTGGAAAGCTTAGGGAGAATACGGCATTCCGGAGAAATTCCCATCATGGCGACGGTTTCATATTTTTATAAACCTAAATGGTATATGCTGCAAAAAGAGGTCTGAAAGGCCATGAAGATTTCATTGATGCAATCAAAATATTAAAAGAGCAGGGAGTGAAATGCCAGGGCGTTATTATCGGCGGCCCTGCGGATAAATCAAAGAAATACGAAAAACGGCTTAGGAACTATGCCGGGAAAAATGTGGGGACTCAATTGTTTTACAGGATTCAAAACCAATATGAAAGATATTTACCGGGAGCTGGATGTCGCCGTGCATCCATCACTGAGCGAAAACCTGGGAGGCGCAGGCGAATCTCTAGCCGCGGGCGTGCCCACAATTACTACTGATATTGGCGGTTTCCCGGATATTATACAAGATGGAAAAACAGGATTTCTTGTTCCAGTGAAAAGGCCTGATAAAATTGCCGAAGCGGTTGCCAGGGTGTTGGGGATAAGAAGGAAGCGCAAAAAATAGCACGGTGCGGCCAGCGCCTGAGCAAAGAAAAATTTGATATTCAGGCGACTGCGAAAAGGGTGCTGGAAATCTACCACGAAATTCTGCACGGAGGGAACGATTCTTGAAAGTACTATTTGTGCACGAAGGATACCTGTTCAGGAAAAATGGAAATGTTTGCAGCTATGCATATAGTAAAAAACCGTCCAACGCTACAAAGCGATAGCAGAAGAAGTAGTTTTCTTAAGCAGGAAGACAACTCACTGGGGAATGATGGACAGTATAATGTTTGCAATCGTTGACAATATGACGGTCGAGGCTGCGGTCGCAATGGCTAAGGGGAGAAGACCTCTCTACGCTGTTTGATACCACTACGGTTGAAAACGGACAGAAAGCTGTGCTATCCGTACTGATGATGACAAGCGAGGAAGATATGTTCCCGCTTACAAAGGACAACATGAATGTTGCCATCGAAGACGGCTGGCTGCCAAAAGAAGAAATTTATAAGAATATTCCGGAAGGCGAATGGCCGGAATAAAAAGCATAAGGCAAAATCATGCCTGCGTGATTCCGGTTGCGCAGGCATGATTTCATAAACGGCATTCGGGCGCCCCGCATACCGGGCCGCCCCGATTATGAAAGGGGAGAGTGGCTATGTCAGACAACATACTTGAAATGAGGGATATTACAAAAAGCTTTTTCCGGCATCAAAGCCCCTGGCGGATGTGAATTTTACGATCAAAAAGGAGAGATTCATGCACTGTGCGGGGAAAATGGGGCTGGAAAATCTACCCTGATGAAAGTGCTGAGCGGCGTTTGGCCGTGCGGAAGCTATGAAGGGAAAATCATACTTAATGGAAAGGAATGCGAGTTTCACAACGTTCGGGAATCGGAACAGGCAGGAATCGCCATTATTTACCAGGAGCTTGCCCTCGTAAAGCGAAATGGACGCGGGCGAAAATGTATTCCTCAATGCATGGCATATGAAAAACGGACTGATTGATTTTCCGTCCATCTATTACCATACCAAGCAGATTTGCCGGGAATTGAAAATGAATATTGACCCGACGAGGAAGGTACGGGAATTTGGCGTCGGCGTACAGCAGCTTATTGAAATTGCGAAAGCATTGGCAAAAAAAGCGGACATTCTTGTTTTGGATGAACCAACGGCTTCGCTGACCGAAAGCGAAGTAGAGGTTCTGATGGAATTTTTAAAAGAGTTGAAGGGCAAGGGCGTTACTTGTATCTACATTTCCCACAAGCTCGACGAAGTGCTGAATGTATCAGATAATGTTACCGTTCTGCGTGATGGAAAAACAGTCGGAACCTATCCAACGGCAGAGCTCGACGAATCTTTCCTGATTAGGCAGATGGTCGGGCGGGAGCTTTCCGACCGTTTTCCTTATAAGCCGCGTGCGCTTGGAGAGACTATCTTTGAGGTGGAACAATACAGCGTGGCAAAAGAAGGAGAAAAAAAAAAAGATGCTTGACGGTATCAGCTTCAGCATCCGTGCGGGCGAGATCGTCGGGATCGCCGGGCTTATGGGGTCAGGCCGTACGGAGCTTGCGCTTTCGCTCTTTGGTTTTTTTGAATGGGAAGAAGAGTGGAACAGTCAGGCTCCGGGGAAAGGAAACATATTGCATCCCCTTCCGACGCAATCGGCCAGGGCTTGGGAATGGTGTCGGAGGACCGAAAAACGCCTGGGGCTGTTTCTTGACAAAGCGTGGTAAAAATATTGTGGCAAAGCCTGCCAAAAATCAGCAGGCGCGGCGTGATCGATGAAACGAACAGATATATCTTGCAAAAAAATACGAAGAAGAATTAAAGATCAAAACGCCATCGCTCCAGGCAGACGTAAAAAGCCTATCGGGCGGAAACCAACAGAAAGTGGTGCTGGCGAAATGGCTCATGACGGAACCGGACGTATTGTTCCTCGATGAACCGACCCGTGGAATTGATGTGGGTGCGAAATATGAAATTTATAATATCATGATGGATCTTGCGAAAAAAGGAGTTGCGATCATTATGATTTCCTCGGAACTTCCTGAGGTGCTGGGTATGAGCGACCGCATTATCGTGATGCACGAAGGAAAAATCACAGGCGAACTGTCACACGATGAGGCAAATCAGGAAAAAATTATGCACCTAGCAACAGGAGGGAAAAAAGCAATGATGGAGCTGGCAAAACAGAAAAAATCAATTTTGGAAATTTCAAGGGCAACATCCGCTCTTATACAATGATTATCGCGTTGATTGCTATTTGGGCGATCTTTGGCTGCATGACGGAAGGCGTCTTCTTTCTGCCGAGGAACCTTTCGATGCTGGCGCGGCAGACAAGTATCACGGCGATCCTGAGTATCGGTATGGTATTTGTCATCATCAGCGGAAATATTGACTTGTCGGTCGGTTCGGTAATGGGATTTTGCGGCGGCGTCGCCGCTTGCCTGCAGGTATGGGGGAAGTTGATACCGTATGGGCGGTAATTATTACAATTACAGGTAGGCGCGGCTATCGGCATGTGGCATGGTTTTTGATCGCATACCGTCAGGTTCCGGCGTTTATCGTAACCAACAGGTGGCTATATGATCTTCGGGGCATGCTCCTCGGTCTCACGAAAAGCGTGTCGGTTGCACCGCTTCAGGATAGTTTTATCGCCATTGGACAGGGCTACCTACCATCGGTTGCCGGCTGGGGGCTGGCGATTATTCTTGGAGCAATGGCCGTCTATACGACATTCAAGGGACGCGCGTCTAAAATTAAATATGGGATTGAGGCGCCGACAATGAAGGTGACGGTCTTGAAGGCGGCTGCAATTGTCGCCTTTGTAGCGGTATTTACAATTGTTATGAATCAATATCAAGGCGTACCGATCCCGGTCGTTATCGTACTGGTGCTCGCTATATTAATGACCTTTGTTGCCGGGAAAACGCGCTATGGCCGATCGATCTATGCGATTGGCTGCAACGCGGAGGCCGCACAGCTTTCCGGCATCAAAGATAAAAAGATTATATTCGTAATGTACGTCGTCATGGGGATGTTGGCGGCTCTTGCGGGCATCGTTCTCACGGCGCGCCTGAATGCAGCGACGGCGAACGCCGGAATGATGGCCGAAATGGATGCGATTGCAGCCTGTGTTATCGGCGGCGCGAGCCTGATGGGGGGCGTTGGTTCCATCCCGGGGCGGTTATCGGCGCGCTTGTCATGGCAAGCCTCGACAACGGAATGAGCCTGATGAATACGGAGAATTTCTGGCAATATATTGTAAAGGGACTGATCCTTATCGTAGCGGTTTGGATCGATATCGCAAGTAAAAAGAAGGAGCAGTAATGGAAGCTTACCTCCTCGGTCTTGATATCGGCACCTCGGGAACGAAGGCTGTCCTGCTGCGGACAGATGGGAAGGAATGCCTTGAAACCGCGGAATATCCCTATCCTCTGGCAGGGGAAAAGCCGGGCTGGGCGCAGCAGCAGCCTGCCCTGTGGTGGGATGCGGCCTGTATGTGCCTGCGGGAAGCGGCTGCAATGGCGGGGGATAAAAATCGCCGCCATCGGCATAACCGGGCAAATGCACAGCGTCGTCCTGCTGGATGAGACGGGCGGCGTGTTGTGCGATTCGCTCCTGTGGTGCGACCAGCGCAGCGAAAAGGAGGCCGCCGGAATGACGGCCCTTGTGGGGAGACATGCGTATTTCCGAAATTACGGGGAGCCTTCCGAACACAGGATTTTCGGCGGCTAAGCTGCTCTGGATCAGGAACAATTGGGCGGATATATTTGAAAAAACCGCCACGGTACTGCTGGCTAAGGACTATATCCGTTATCGGCTGACTGGCAGGCTGCGGACGGAACAGACAGATGCAACGGGTACGCAGCTTTTGATATTGCGGAAAGCCGCTGGTCGGATGAATTATGTGAATGTAATGATTAAAAAAGAATTTATTGCCTCCGGTCATGGAATCCGTGCAAATTGCGGGAACCCTGACAAAAGAGGCGGCGCGGGCATGCGGCCTGGCCCCGGGAATTCCGGTTGCCGCAGGCGCAGGGGGATACGGCGGCGGCAGCAGTTGGGAATGGAATCGTTTCCCGGGGAAGGTGTGCGTTACGCTTGGTTCATCGGGCGTGGTATTGGCATTCCTGGACCGGCCGGCACCAGACCAAAAGCACCGCATCCACACAAAATGCCATGCAATGACAGGCGCATGGGAAGCGCTCGGGGTCACGCAGAGTGCGGCACTTTCGATGAAATGGCTTGTAGAGACCATATTCGAGGATAAGACGCCGAACCGTTTTCAGGAATACTCATCGCTCGCGGAGACAGTGCGGCGTTGTCGGAAGGCCTTGTTTTCCTCCCTTATTTAATGGGCGAGCGGAGCCCGCATATGGACCCGTATGCGCGGGGCGCTTTCATTGGATTCGCAACAAAACATACCCGCGCACACATGGTCCGCAGTGTGATGGAGGAGTTTGCTACAGCCTGAAGGAGTGTCTTGATGCAGAGGAATTGAGCGGGAAAGCATCTGAAATCCGTCTTGCAGGCGGCGGAGCGCGAAGCATGCTTTGGGCGCGGATTGCCGCGGATGTTTTGGCAGAGACCTTATTCTGAGCTACAGCAGCAACGCCTCCGCGTTAGGGCGCGGCGCTGATTGCGGGTGTAAGCGCGGGGGTGTACCGGGACATTCCGCAAGCAGCCGGAATACCGGTCTTTCCTTTGCGGGAGATGAAATACAGCCGGGAGAGGGCGGAGCTATACCGTAAGGGATATGGATTGTACCGCAGCTTCTATCCGGTGTTGAAAGAAAAATTCCGGGAGCTTGGAGCAATATGAAAAAAGGAATGGTTTTCGATATCCAGCGGTTCAGCGTCCACGATGGACCGGGAATTCGCGTGAATATTTTCTTGAAGGGCTGTGCTCTGCGCTGCAAGGTGGTGCCATAATCCGGAAGGATTACGTCCGGAAAAGCCAGCTTTTGTTTCATGAAGAAGCCTGTATCGGCTGCGGGCGGTGCGCTGCGGTATGTCCGCACGGCGTATATGTGCAGAAGGACGGTCTGCGGCGGATATTTTTGAACGCTGCCGGGCTTGCGGAAGGTGTGCGGAAGAATGCCCTGCGCAGGCGCTGAAGCTGGTTGGCGCGCTGATGTCGGCCGGGGAAGTATGCGCGGAAGCGGAAAAAGAGAGTGCTTTTTCGGCAAGGAAGGCGGCGTTACCTTCTCGGGCGGAGAACCGCTGCTGCAACCGGATTTTTTAAAGGAGGCCCTGTATCTGCTGAAGCAAAAAGGATATCATACCGCGGTGGAAACGTCCGGCGCGGCTCCCTGGGACAATTTCCGGAAAGTGACCGGTTTTTGTGGATTTGTTTTTATATGATTATAAACTGTTTGACAGCAAACAGCATAAAAAATATACGGGACAGGACAACAGGATGATCCGGGAAAACCTGAGGCGCCTCAAACAGGCGGGAGCCGAAATACGCATCGGATACCGGTCATCAGGGATGTGAATGATGGAGAGCTCGAATTGATTGCGCAGGAGCTTGAAACGCTTGGCATAGGATGTGTGGAGCTGTTTCCTTATCACAGGATTGGAGTAAGCAAATACCGCCGGATCGGCTGTCCGCCGCCGGAGCTTTTCGAGGCGCCCAGCCCGGAGATGATGGAAGGATATCGTCAGCTGTTTCGCCAAAAGGGAATACGGACACTTTGAGAGAATGGAGTAGGAAAATGAGCACAAGGACACAGAGGTTACGGGAACGTGCAGCTTGAAAGCGTGCATAAGCAGGCGCGCATCGTGATGCCGGACTGGGATGTCTCGGACCTTCCCTGAGCCTGCCCGAACGAAAGGCCAGTGCAATCGCAATAATTTTGGAACGTATGCCGCTCTATATCGGGGAAGAAGAATTGATCGTGGGCACACGGACGGTTTATGGATATCCGGGAGAGGACAGCGATGATAAATCATTTTTGACTATAATGCGCTGCCGCATTATGTAAACGAAAAAGACCGGGAATATTTTGAGCTGGACCAGGAAGCCGTTTCGCAGGCGCATTATGCGCCGGATTTTGGGATTTTGCTTAAGAAAGGAATCGGTGGAATCATCCGGGAAGCGCAGGAGCGGCTGGAGAATGAACAGAAGGACGAAGCCATTAAATTTTATAAATCGGTTGTGATCGCGTACAGGGGGGTTTCGCGTATGGTTAAGCGGTATGCGGATTTTTGCGCGGGTACAGGCCGAAAGTGCGAAGACGCCACACGGAAGGCAGGAGCTTGAAAATATCGCAGAAATATGTCAAAATATCAGTATTCGGCCAGCTGGGAATTTTGCGGAGGCCTGCCAGCTCTTTTGGTTTGGCTATCTGGCTTCCCTGATAGAAAATTTCCAGTTTATCAATTTTGGAAGAATCGACCAAATATTATATGAATATTACGATGCACGCCACCATGTGGAAGAACAGCAATTGCTGGAATGCCTGCTCTTGAAAATGTATGACCAGGCAGATTTAGTATTGCTGGATAAAAACCTGATGGGCAAATACTCCGCGCAGCATAACATTACGATCGGAGGGCTCAGGCGCGATGGAGCGGATGGCTGTAATGAGGTGACGCGCATGATTCTTTCTGCACTCAAAAAACGCGGCTGCCAGAGCCCCTTGTTTCGGTCCGCACCCATAAAACGCGCCCGATTGGTTGTTCCGTGGGGCTGCTGAGCTTACGGTGGGCGGATTGAACTGTATGGCGTATTATAATGACGACCGGTACGTTGCCAGCATGGTAAGCCGGGCGTCCCGGCTGAGGATGCACGGGATTATGGATTTGGATTATGCCAGGATGTTCTGATTCCGGGCCGTGGGGACCATTATTGCAGCGGAGGCGTGAACCTGACGATTGTGCTCCTGGATGTTATCGAGAAGCATACGGATGCCAGATCGTTCGAGGAACTCAGGGAATTGTTCAAACAGGCGGTCGCCGCTGAAATTGAAAAAAAAATATCGGACGATATAATGCATGGGAAGAAGCGGTGCGCGCGTTCCAAAATGGAGATGACGCCCTGTTTTTTGAAGGAATGCGTGAAGGGCGGTTTGATCCGGATACGCCTGCGCAGGGATGGACGTTGCACAGGCCGCACGCAATGAAGCGGCGGACAGGAAGGAAGAAAAATATATCCAGTCGCTCATGTCGCCGCTGCCGATTACATCAGCACTCTATCATGGGTGCATGGAGAAAGGACGGATATTACCCGCTGCGGATGTGAGCGCGCCGATAAAGGCTTTATGGTATTAAGTCCTGTGATTGCGGTCAATTCCCTTGCCGCTGTTAAAAGGTTGTATTCGAGGAGCGCCGTGCGACACTTGCGGAGGTGGCGGCCGCATGCGCTGCGGATTACGAAGGCAAGGAAGAGCTGCGGCAATGGCTGTGGAATGCGCCGAAATGGTGTAATGACGATGATTATGTAGATGACGAGGCCAGGAAAATTTTGGAATTTGCCTGCCGCGAAATACTGAAATACCGGACGCCGGGCGGCGGAAGGCATCTTGCGGGCATTCATCAACCGCATCCGGTTTTGCCGGACGGCTGATTCCCGCTACGCCGGAAGGCCGGAAAGCGGGTACGCCAATTCCGGTCACGCTCTCTCCGGAAAACAGGACGCTGAAGTATGGACCCACCGCGGCGCTCAAGTCCGCAGCAAAGATCGACAGTGAACTTTACCAATGGAACAATTGCGTAATGCTGCAATACGTAGGCTCAACGCTGGAAGGCGAGAGCAGGGGCCGAGACCTTTACCGATCTGCTGAAGTCCTATTTCAGGATCGGGGGCGTACAGCACCAACCGAACGTAGTCAATGTGTCCGATCTTCGCGCGGCACAGAAAACACCGGAAAAATACAAGGATCTTATCATCCGGATGTGGGGAGTGAGCGCACATTTTGTCAATCTTCCCCTCGACGTACAGGAAGAGTTTATATCAAGATATGAAGGACTGTAAACAATGAAGAAGCTGCTCGGGAAACAAGGCGGATATATGCTGGCGATTGCCGTAATCATATTTATATTCATCCTTTTCCTGGGGAATGCTTCCTTTGGAACTGGAGGCAGGCGCGGCGGAAACCGTTGAAGGCTACCGTTTCCACATACTGGTTGACGCCGGCGCTCCCTCGAATATTTTTCCAGCGAGTTTGTTGCCGGGGCGCGGGAAGCAGCGAAGGAAAAAATGTGCTCCTTGAGGTTGCCGGACTGAATTCAGCGCTAGCCAGCGGAGATGAAAAGCTGATCGAAAAAGGGATTTTTGAACGGGTAGACGGCATTATCCATATGGGGCGCAGCATGGACGCGCAGGAACTGGCTCTGATAGACGGCAGCGGCTGCGCGGTCCTTGTGTCAACAATGAATGCACTACCGAAGAGATGTCGTATGTTGGCCCGGATAATAACGCTGAAGGGAAAGCGGTCATTCAGAACCTCGATACGGAGGGATATGAGGCTTATAATGTTGTTATTATGGTGAACATAGTCGAAAAGGAACTTGGCGACCTGCGCTATCAGGGTATGATGGAGGCGCTCGGGAAGAGGCCGGAGGTCAATGTGCTGGAAACGATTTATGTTTCTTCAATGTACTTGATGCGATGGACCAGACGCAAAAAAGTATTCTTGCATACCCGGATATCGATTGCTTTATTGGAACGGATGAAACGATCCTTACCGGTATTGCGCGCGGGGTCGTAGACCTGAACCGTGTGCCGGATATTGCCATTGCGGGTGTGGGAGTGGGCGCAGATGTGGAGCACTATCTTAAGAAAGGGATCATTTTTTACCATTGATCCCATGCCCTATGAAATGGGATACGAGGCGGTTTTACAGCTGTATAAGCAGCGAAATGAAATGGCTCCGCGGCAGAGATGCTACACGGATTATACGATTGAAACGGCTTCGGAGATGGAATCATGAAACGCGAATACCACAGCATCGGAACCAAGATCATCGCGTTTTTCCCTGACCCTGATTATTGGGCTGCTGGTGTTTATGTCCGTTGCATATGCGAAGATGGGCCGGCTTTCGGACGAATACAGGATTCTCATGCACGATATTGTAGCGATCAGCAACGTAAATAGTACAGTGGATGAGATGCTGGACGATTTCGAGGAATACCTGACTCTGAAAACGACCGATTCCCTGAACCGGTTCAACTCAAATATGATGAACTCTACCAATTGATCAATTCCATGTCCATCGTTTTTATACGGAAGAGGAACAGGTTATTTATAAGAATATCAACTCCCAATTACTTTCATTTAATCGCGGAAATGGACAGCGCGATTCGGGCCAGCCGGGGGCGGAATCCATATGAAACGCGCGTCCATTACGAGGTTGGGAAAAATATTGTCGGGCAGATGAAGGAAAGCATCAGCGCGCTGATTCTCGTGCATGCCGCGCTGAGCGAGGAAATTTATAATGAGCTTGTTGCGGGTGCGGAACGATTGCAGTCCATGATGATTACGTTTTTGACCGCGCTTGCGGGCGCCTCCGCGCTGATTGCGTTCCGTTTTCAAAATCGCTTGTCCATCCGCTGGAACAGCTGACGGATCATGTGTCCCGGGTGTTTATGAAAGAGGATAACCTGACGCCTGTAAAGGTGGAGGCAAATGACGAGATTGGGATTCTCGCGGGCGGCTTTAACTCCATGCTTACACGCATTGAAGTTTATATCCAGGAGCTTAAGTATAAATCCAAGATTGAAGGGGAGCTGCAAAATAAGGAAATGGAGAACCTGAAAATCAAGAACCTGCTCGATCAGACAAATATGCTGGCCCTCCAGTCGCAGATCAATCCCCATTTCTCTATAACACTCTTAGCTGCATCGCTCAAACGGCGATGCTCGAGGATGCAAACGATACTTATACGCTGCTTATCACAGTTTCCGACATGATGCGTTACAACCTGATTAGCCTTGACAGGCAGTCGACAATAGGACAGGAAATCGAAAACGTGAAGCGGTATTTTATATCAAAAAGCGAGATACCGCGAACGCCTGAATTATCAAATCAATATCGAAACCCCGGAACTCCGCAAGTTTGAGATTCCGCGGCTTACGGTTCAGCCGTTTGTCGAGAATTCCATTATACACGGCCTGGAAAACAGCGAAAATGAAGAGGGATTGTCCTAATTCGTGTTTTTGAAGCGGATGGACGGGTGTGTATTGAGATCACCGACAATGGCGTGGGCATGGATGCGCAAACGCGCAGTGAGCTTTTGGGAGAGACGGGGAAAAAAGGCCATACAACGGGAATCGGGGTGCGCAACGTAGTGGAACGCCTTCGGCTCTATTACCGGAATTATGATATCATACGGATCGAAAGCGCACCGGGCGTCGGGACCAAGATTACATTTTGTTACCGAAAACCGGGAAGAATGATAACTGACGGGAGAGAAGAGCATGTTCAAAATTTTGATTGCGGACGATGAACCGATTGCCAGGGAAGCGGTTGCAACCATCATCAAAAAGCATTTCTTGGAAAAATAGAAATCGCGCAGGCGCAGTCGGACGCGAGGCGGTAGAAAAAGCCGGGACACTGCAACCGGATATCGTTTGCATGGACATCCGTATGCCCGGCCTGAACGGAATCGAAACCATCCGGGAACTGAAGCGCCGCTATCCGGAAATGATTTTATCGTAATCACGGCATTCGATGATTTCGATACGGTTGTGGAGGCCCTGAAGCTGGGAGTACAGGATTACTTTTTGAAGCCGATCAAGATTGACGATCTGGTCCGCTCGCTCCAAAGGCCATCGGACAGATTATGCAGCGTCAGGACGAACGCGAGGAAGCTCTGAACCTGAAGGATACGGTATCAAAATTGATGCCGGAACTTGAGAAGGAACTGATCTATACGCTGTTTATCGGCAATATTGCGCGTATATATGATTACGGATATCTGGGCCTGCTTGGAATCAAAACAGAATGCGGCGGTGCTTTGGATTACGGATCGATGCCGCAGATGAAGCGGAAGCGCAACGGGCTGCACAGCGGATCAAGCGGTATATTAAAACCGTTACCGCGGGCTTTCCAGTTCGCTGCAGGATGGAAAGATGATCGTATTCCTGTTTGAGGAAATTACGGTGAAAGACCGGGAGTTCTGGCTGCATGAATGTGCGAAAAATCTTGCGCAGGCAACGCATTGCGAGCATGTCTTTCTCAGCGTGGCGCCGTATTCCACATCGCTTCACGAGCTGCGGGAATCTATTTGACGGTAGCGGCGGTACTGGAAAACTCAAATGGGAACGAGGGTACGGTCTTTTTGTAAAACGTGGGATTCTTTTTTCTGTGGAAAAGAGAACGGAGTACCCTTTTAAACTGGAGGAAATGGTTTTCAGGAGATTCGGCGGGGATGCGTGACGGCAGCCCACGAAAAAACGGTCCAGCTGTTTGAAGTGTTCGCGCAAATTTCACAGGGTCGCAGAAAAAACTGGTAGGAGAAATCCAGAAATTTGTCGCGGCGCTGATTCGTTTTCGGATGTCTGTTGAGTCGGAGGAAGGAACAGAGGATTCGTTTGACCTGTTCACAGATCCGGTTGAGCTGATGAACAGATGCCTGCAAAAGTGGAAACGCTTTGCCATACAGCGGTGCAGCCCGATAAGGAAACCGCAAACGAGAGCATCAGGAAAGCGATCGGCTATATCCGGGAGAATTACAGAAATAATATTTCGCTGTGCGACGTTGCGGACCATGTGGGACTGAGCTCCTTTTATTTCACCAAGATATTCAAAAACGAACTTGGGATGACCTTTGTCCGGTATCTTACGTCGCTCCGCATCGAGAACGCAAAAAAGATCATGGAGAAGGATCCGGCTGTCCAGATCAAAGAGCTTTGCTACGAGGTGAGGCTATAATGATCCGAAATATTTTGCCGGGCGTTCCAAAGTATTGAAAAGCAGTCGCCTACAGCGTTCAGACGCGCCCTGAAGGCCAAAAGGGCGGCAGGAGGAGAAAGGAATGCAAATGAGGAAGATATCACAAATTTTGAAACAAGAACTGGAAGAAGCGGGCGCGCCTGCGGACAAGTCGATGAGAAAAAAGCGGCGGCGGCGGCAGACCGCATGCTTGAAACAAAAAGCCCGCGGGGGCAAAGTTATCCTCTGCGGATGCGGAACCTCGGGGGCTGCCGCAAAAAAATCGCGCACACCCTGAATTGTGTAGAAATACCGGCCGTGTTTCTTTCACCGGCAGACGCGGTGCACGGCGGTCTTGGAATCGCGCGGCATGGAGATACCGCTATACTGATCTCAAAAGGAGGGAACACGGAAGAACTTGTACGGCTGATGCCAGTTCTGAAAGAGAAGGAAACGTTTCTCATAGGCGTTTCAGAGGATGAAGCTTCCCGGATTGCCTGCGGCGCGATTTGTTTTTAAAAACGGAAATTAAAGAGGAACCGTGTCCTCTCGGGATGCTGGCAACGGCCAGCACCATTACGGTGATTGCCCTTTTGATGCGATTGCTATTCATATTATGGAAAAAAGCGGATACACGCGGGAACAATTTCATCTTATTCACCCGGGAGGAGCAGTCGGCGAAAAGCTCGCGGGAGGAAGGTAGGGCGGCTTTTTTCATAAATCGTGTAAAAATCGTGTGCGGAAAAACAAAACCCGCTGTATAAGCGGGCTGTTTAGGCGTGTGGTGGAGCAGACTCTTTCAAATCCGAACCATCCTTGATGTCTTTTAATTTGAGCGTTTTTCGTTTTCCTTTGTAGTTGTAGGTGATGACCCCGCGCACCTGGTAGACGCCATCCGTTACCTCAAACAGGCCGTAGATGTGGTTTAACTGCGCGTTGCGCCACAGGCTGGGGTTCGCCGTGTCCGGCGCGTCTCCTCGAGGAATGCGTACGCCGTCTGACTCCACACGATTTTGCCGTTTTCATCCTTGATTTCCAGTGCGTCCGGCGCGGCAAGAGGCCCTTTCTGCGCACACTCCTTTTCCCGTTCGTCGGAAAAATCGAGCAGGGCGTAAACCTCTTCATTTGCGGCAACCGTCTGTTCGGTCGGCTGTTTGGCGGACACGTCCGATACCTTCACGCTTTCCTGTTCCGCCTGCGACGACTGCGCAGGCGGAACGGACGTTCATTCGCGATTTCTCCCTGCTGAGGGCTGCGCCCGCAGGCCGTTATGCCCCGAACAAAAGCAATGCGGTAATCAACACAAAACAGGTTTTTCATATGGCTTTTTCCACGCTTTCTCTTTTCTTCACTTTCAGTATTGCAAGCACATCCGCACTTGTCAAGACGGCAGGCTGGTTTCACAGGCTCGCGCGGCGCTCTTTCTCGTCCGGTAAAAGAGTCTTACTGTCTTTTAGCAGCTTTCTTCCAAGGCAAACAAGGCATACCGCGGCGGCCACCGCGATCACCAGCCAAATCCAGATCGGCAGGCTCTCATCGCCCGTCTTTACGCCGCCACCGCTGGATACTCCGTCCGTGGGGTTGGCCGTAGGCTCTCCGCCGGGTGTGGGCGAAGGCTCGGCGCTTTTTCCGAAAGCATAAACGATACCTGCGCCTCCGCCGTGTCGTATCCTTTCAAGCGCCGTTTTTTACCGCTCCAGTGCAAAGGTCACGGTAAGGGTATGCGCGGCCATCGCCATATCTTTCGTTTCGAACGAGGCGGTGTAGGGCGGCCCGCTCCACGTGCCGGACGGGTTGACCGACCAGCTTTTGGGAACGTGCCGTTCGTCGTTCTCCATGGGATGGTCGTTGTCCATCCACCCGCGCCCACCGCCGTGAAATCGATCCTGCCGCCGTGGAGGTACTCTTTGCCGTCTTCGACGCCGAGATCTTGTCGTCGCCGGAGCGGGCCTCACCGACCGCGTGTGCGCTTTTGGCGTACAGTGATATCCGACTGCACCTCGTGGCAAAATCATAGGGAATGGTCAGCGCCTCGTCATACCAGCCGAGGAAAATCTGGCTTTGGATGACCGGGTCGGCAGGTTTTTTGTTGCGTTTTGCCCTCCCGCACCTGCTGCGCGGGACGGCGGTGACTGCCGTTCGGCTCAAAGGAGACATTATAATACATCTCACGCAGCCCCGCGTACAGCGTAAAGCGGCCGCCTGTGAGGTTTGTGGGAACCGTATCACTTGAAAAATCCCATTGCCGGGTGAGCGCCTCATCCTTGTACCACTTGCCGTCGAACGCGTAGCCGTAGTGATCGGGCGTAACGCCGGGATCGGCGATCTTTGCCCCTTTGACGCCGTAGTTCTGGTGAGACCTCCTCATCGTCCAACGGGTCGAGCCAATGGAGCTCCACCTGCCCGGCTGCGGGCTTCCACGCGGGCGTACAGGGTGCGAACCGCCTGATCGAGGGCAAAAGAATTCTTCGCCCGCGTCGTATTTGCTGCCCGGATTGCCCGTGTCCGCCACCTGCTCGCCGTTCACGACGGTCTTTGCCTGCCCGCACCATCTGTAGAAGTCAAACCCCTGGCGGGTTGCGGAGCCCAGGGGGACAGTCCGCAGGAGTTAGCTGCGATATGCGGGTTGTCACCATCGTACTCGCCGCCGAGCGGCGTGGAAATGGAGCATATGCGTCTCAAACGGGGGCTTGGCGTACACGGAGACAGGACCGGGTGGCATGCGGGCCGATCTGCGTGACCGCGGTTGTAAATGTCCTGTCCGTATACCAGCCGCCGGGCGACGGCACGGCCCGAGTAATCCGCATCATTCAGCGTCACCGTATCCTTCGACGGTGTACGTATCGGGGTTTGCGCCCTTGCCGCCGCCAGCGGGTGTGGTAGATGATGGGGTATTCTATGGCCTCCCACTTTGCGCGCGCAGGGTAACGTCCGCTGCCACCCAGTCGCCTTTTTGTCCATCAGCGGCAGGGAATAAACGGGTTTGGTTTTGTCTGCGTCGGCGGGGAGCACTGCTGCTGCCGTCAAAATACCATCCGGTGAAGCGGTAGCCGTCTTTTTCCGGCTCGCGCAGGGTGACGCCATTGAGCACCGTGTATTTGGCCGGGTTGTTCGCGTGGTTTATCCTCCGTCCAGATCATATGTAATATCATATTCTATCGGCGTCCACTTTGCGTAAAGCACATACGGCTTATTTTCGCCGCCCAGAGCGCTCGCGATACGCGCGGGGTCGAGGGCTGTCACCCTGTTGTAAAGCCCGGCGTCCTCGTACCAGCCGGCAAACGCCGCGCCCAACCGCGATGGCGCGGCAAGCTCCGTGCGGCATGGCGTTCCTGCCGATGGCGTGCGGGTTGGCCGTGCTGTTTTTCGCCGCCGTCCAGCATATTGGACAACATATACCTCGTCCCCGATGGCCCCCGCATGGACGGACAGCGAATCGGATACCGCGATATTTGACGCGCTCCCGGCGCTGCCTGCCAATGTGTTCTGTTTGCCGGAGCGCCTTCGGCGTTTCCGTTGGCTGCTCTGTCGGCACCGCTGTCGGCTGTTCTGCGGCGCCGCCGTCGGCGTTTCCGGGGTATTGCCGACAGCTCGCCCGTCGCGGCCGCCGTTGGTTCTGGGCGCTCCATCTGTCGCGGACAGCGCCTGCATTTCCGCAGCCGCAGCAAGGGTATCCGCGGCAGCTGTCGGCGCGGCTGTCGCTTCCGGCTGTTCTGTCGGCGCGATTGTCGGCTCCGGCGTTGGGGAGGACGTTCCTGCGGGCGTGGGCGTTGCCGGAGGCCCGCCCGTGGTGCTGCATCCTGTTCCGCGTTTGTGCCGTTGTTTATCGCGCCGCGGGTCGGGGCGGTATAGACCGCGATCAAATCATACTTCCCCGTTTGGGCGGCGTCCACTCATGCGATACCTCGCCGTTTACGGGTACGAGATTGTCTGCAATCTTCGTTCGCGCCGCCGTCCATGCGGCAGTACATAGGAGACGGTTCCGTCGCCGATACTTGGCACGCCCGTTTTGGTCACCTCTGTTTTCAGCGTCACTTTACCGCCCGCGGACAGGAAATACGCGCCGCCGTTTTCCCGCGGGGAGCGCGCCGCCGTCCGCTGCCGCGCCGTAAGCGATACGGAAAGCGCGGGTCTGAACCGATATGCAGGGTCGCCGTGCGCGACATCACCGTT
>VOFE01000985.1_pt1 | contig 84001 bp, 106 predicted proteins | sample 5384071 | NCBI WGS metagenome assembly VOFE01 (sample SAMN12384724, study PRJNA508395) | human gut metagenome | isolation source: healthy gut D | host: Homo sapiens
CGGACGGCATATTGCTATAAAATTAGATGAATTGCACCATCAGGTGATGGCGGTAGATAAAGAAGATACTCGAGTTGATGCTGTACTTCCCTTTGTAACCAACGCTCAGATTGGGGATGCGACGAATGAGGATTTTTTAAGTTCGCTTGGTGTTGGAAATTTTGATGTTTGTATTGTGGCTATCGGAGATAACTTTCAGAATTCATTGGAAGTAACGTCCCTTTTGAAGGAACTCGGTGCAAGAATGGTGGTGTCTCGTGCCGCTCGTGATGTTCATGCAAAATTTCTTTTACGAAACGGCGCAGATGAAATTGTTTATCCCGAAAGGCAGCTTGCCGATTGGGTTGCGATCCGTTATAGTGCTGATCATATTTTCGATTACATAGAACTAGATGAAGGACATGCAATCTTTGAAATATCTATACCGGGAGAATGGATAGGAAAAACAATCGGTCAGTTGGATATACGAAAAAAATATAACATCAATATTATGGCGCTGAAAACAAATGATATTATGAATTTGAAAATAAGTTCCGATACGCAGTTGTTAAAGGGCAGTACCATGCTTGTTCTTGGGGAGACGAAACATATTCAAAAATGTTTTCATATTTAATTTTTGAAAGAAGTTGGTGATATGAAAGACTTTGTTTTACTTATGGTGGTATTGGTACCATTTATTTATGGTTATTTTCTTATGGAAAAGCTGGATAAATTTCTCGAGGAAAATCAATCCCAAAAACTTATTTCAGATTCTAAGCTCAGGATTGGATTCGAAACACCTGCAATCATAGATTCTATTGCAGATCTATTAGAACAATTTTCAAGCGAATACCCAAACTATGAGCTGAATCTGTTCTACGGTTCTGTAAGTGAAATAATAAATGGGCTAGGAAATAATAAACTTGATTTTGGCTTTATCATAGAAAGTTCCAACGATATTCTGAAAGATGAGTATTGTTCCTTATCCCTTCAAATAAAGCAAAGTGTCATTAATCCAGACTCTATAGACATTACGGTACATCCCATCAACACGATTGAGAAACCAGCGAGAGTGATATGGCAAAATGACATTGATTGTATGAAGAGTCTATTTGTCGAAAAATTGCATGATTTTTCGAAGCGTTTTCTGTTTTCGGCTACATGCCCGAATGGAAAAAAAGAAGAAAAGGTGGTATAATTTTTTATATATTGTTTTTGTACAGGAAGGTGACCGTATGGGCGAAAGCAGACAAAATCCGGAACAGTTGCTAAAGTCAATCCAAACCGATGAAGAAAACCGGAATAAAGGGCATTTGAAAATCTTTTTCGGATATGCGGCTGGTGTGGGTAAAACCTACGCCATGTTAGAAGCAGCTCATATGGCAAAACAGCAGGGAATTGACGTGGTAGCCGGTTATGTAGAACCCCACGCATGTCCCAAAACAGCAGCTCTTTTGAATGGCTTAGAAGTTCTTCCTACAAGAGAAGTTTTTTATAATGGTATGATACTGGACGAATTCGACATTGACATGGCACTGAAAAGAAAACCACAGCTTATCCTTGTGGATGAACTTGCTCATACGAATGCCGAAGGATGTCGTCATGCAAAACGGTATCAGGACATTAAGGAACTTTTGAATGCAGGGATTGATGTCTATACGACTGTCAATGTTCAGCATATTGAAAGCCTTTGTGATACAGTTGCATCCATTACGGAAATTGTTGTAAGGGAACGCATCCCGGATTCTATTTTTGATAATGCAGATCAGGTTGAATTAATAGATATTGAACCACAGGATTTGATCAACCGTTTGAATACAGGAAATGTATACAGACAGACACAGGCAAAACAGGCAGTAGAAAATTTTTTTACAATAGAAAATTTGACAGCTCTCCGGGAGATTGCACTGCGGCGATGTGCGGACCGGGTGAATATCCTCACAGAAAATGCCCGCATTAAAAAATCATGGAGATTATCATACAGACGAACATATTCTTGTTTGTCTATCTTCTTCTCCATCTAATGCGAAAATTATCCGTACCGCCGCAAGAATGGCTTCTGCTTTCAAAGGAAAGTTTACGGCTCTGTTTGTAGAAACACCTGATTTTTCGGTGATGAGCGAGGAAAATATAAAACGCCTTCGTTCAAATGTTCGTCTTGCTGAGCAACTTGGGGCAAAAATTGAAACAGTTTATGGAGAAGATATTCCGTTTCAGATTGCGGAATTTACTCGTTTGTCCGGTGTGTCAAAGATTGTGATCGGACGTAGTTCTGCTACAAAACGGCATTTGCTCAGCAAACCGACCCTGACAGAAAAATTGATTGATTATGCCCCTAACCTGGATGTGCATATTATTCCGGATACGGTTTCTAATGCTGCAGTGTATCAGTTAAGAGGGGGCAGGAAAAAGAACCATATCGTATTCTCTGTCACTGATACATTAAAATCTACTGCGATTCTGATTTTATCCAGTTTAGTCGGAATGATTTTCCAGAAATTTGGATTTGACGAAGCAAATATCATTACTGTTTTTGTTTTAGGTGTTCTTGTCACCGCTGTCATCACGAAACATCAGATATATAGCCTAATTTTTTCGATTGTAAGTGTTTTGGTCTTTAATTTCCTGTTTACGGAACCTCAATTTACCTTGCAGGCGTATGATCAGGGTTATCCTGTTACCTTTATTATCATGTTGTTGTTGGCATTTTTAACCGGTTCTCTTGCTATACGGATTAAAAACCAAGCAAAACAGGCGGCACAATCTGCTTACCGTACCAAAGTGTTATTTGATACAAACCAGCTATTGCGACAGGCAAAAGATAAAAATGAAATTGTATCTGCAACTTCAAATCAGCTCATTAAACTCTTGAGAAAAGATATCGTTTTTTATTTAGCGGATGGCGAAGTGTTGGATACGCCGCATATTTTTTCTGTAACTGAGGAAAATTTGGAATCGTGTATTTCCGAAAATGAAAAGGCCGTTGCCGGCTGGGTATTGAAAAACAATAAACGTGCCGGAGCTACAACAGGAACGCTTTCCAATGCAAAATGCCTGTACCTTGCTGTTCGCAGCAGCAGTATGGTATATGGAGTTATTGGAGTCGTGATGGGGGAAATACCTCTTGATCCATTTGAAAACAGTATTCTACTATCCATTCTCGGAGAATGTGCCCTGGCTTTGGAAAATGAGAAAAATGCCCGTGAGAAACAAGAGGCGGCTATCCTTGCAAAAAATGAACAGTTGCGAGCGAACCTGCTGCGTGCTATTTCACATGATTTGAGGACACCGCTGACATCCATTTCCGGTAATGCCAGCAATCTTTTGTCCAACGGCGATTTCTTTGATAATGATACAAAAAAGCAGCTGTACATGGATATTTATGATGATTCCATGTGGCTGATTAACCTTGTAGAAAACTTGCTGGCTGTAACCCGGATTGAAGAAGGACGGTTGAATCTCCGTATAACGGAAGATTTGATGGATGACGTGATCACAGAAGCGTTACATCATATTAACCGAAAGAGTGAAGAACATCATATTTCCGTTGAAAGCAAAGAAGAATTTCTTCTTGCAAAAATGGATGCAAAGCTTATTGTTCAGGTAATCATCAATATTGTTGATAATGCTATCAAATATACACCTAAAAACTCTCATATTGTTATTCGGACAGAAAAGCGGGGAAAACAAGCAATCGTATCTATATCGGATGACGGAAACGGAATTGCTGACGAAATAAAGCCACGGATATTCGACATGTTCTATAGCGGTGCAAATCAAATTGCAGACAGCCGCCGAAGTTTAGGACTCGGATTATCTTTGTGCAAGTCCATTATTAACGCCCACGGCGGAGAACTTACTGTTTCAGATAATCTACCGCACGGAACAGTATTTACATTTACATTACCGGCAGGGGAGGTCAACGTATATGAATAAGTCACTAATATTAGTTGTAGAAGATGACAAATCTGTCAGAAATTTAATTACAACAACCTTAAAAGCACACGAATACCGATATCTGACGGCACCCGATGGTCAATCGGCAATTTTAGAAGCATCTTCACACAATCCTGACATTGTTTTACTTGATTTAGGACTTCCTGATATGGACGGTGTTGAGATTATTAAAAAAATCCGTACTTGGTCAAACATGCCAATTATCGTTATCAGCGCTCGCAGTGAAGATACCGATAAAATTGATGCGTTGGATGCTGGCGCAGATGATTATTTAACAAAGCCATTTTCTGTTGAGGAACTGCTTGCCAGACTACGAGTCACGCAAAGAAGGTTATCGATGATGCAAAAAGTATCCCCTGCCGAAGCGGTTGTTTTTGTAAACGGAAAACTTCGTGTAGATTATGCTGCAGGTTGTGCTTATTTGAATGAAGAAGAATTGCATTTAACACCTATTGAATATAAGTTGCTTTGCCTGTTGACAAGAAATATAGGAAAAGTTCTGACCCATACTTTCCTTACGCAAAGCATTTGGGGAAGTAGTTGGGATAATGATATTGCTTCCTTCGTGTGTTTATGGCAACACTTCGTAAAAAAATCGAGAAAGAACCGAACTCTCCACAATATATCCAAACACACATTGGCGTGGGGTATCGGATGCTGAAAGTTGATTGAACTTCACAACACCATAGTTAATGCAACTGAAAAAATGTGTTCATCAGACGGTAACGTGGTTGGGGAAATGCTTTTAAGGATGGAGAGAAGTTAAAGTAAAATAGGGAGAAATTGTTGCAGAAAATCATCGACATTCGATGTCATAAACGTTATAATATATTTAATAATGACGTTCTAAAAATGCTTTTGTCACCCAAAAGCGTTTTACTTAGATGACACGGAGGTATTTCACATGAGCAAAAGGAATTCAGGGGAACAGAAAAGAGAAAACAGCCAACTGAAAATCACATTTTCCGTATTAATTATGGTACTGTCATTTTTAGCAGAATTGTATACCATGATTATTTTAAAGGGAAATCCGATTTACTTAGCAGGATTTGGTCTGGTATTTTTTGATTTTTTCTTATGTGCTGATGAACAGCGTAATGCAGCTACAGTATCAGAAGTTAAGAGAAGAAAAAGAAGAGCATGAAGGTCTTTTGAAGTCAGAAAAAGCAAGTTATCTGATCATCAAGAAATCATTTGATGAAGTCTTTCAGAGAATGGATTATATTGAAAAAAATCTCCAGCTTCCGACAGAAGAATTATTAACAGCACAGAAAGCATTTGCAAAGATCAATATTAACAGAAGTAAAGAAAATGCAGATGCACTTATGAATTCTAATGATAAATTGTTAGAAAAGATCATGAGTTTTGAAAGAACACTGCAGAACAATAATGAAAAATTATTAGACGGTCAGAATCAGAATATGGAACAGCGTCTGCAGGAAGTGATTTTAAGACAGCAGGAGTTGAGTTCTTCCATAAAAGAATTAGAATTGAATATGAGAAATGAGATCCTCCAGGCAGTAAACTCCATTACATCTTCCCAGCCACAGGTAATTATGCAGCAGCCGGTACAGCCTGTTATGGAAAATGTGCAGCCAGAAGAACCGATGGAAGAAGAACCGGTCATGGAAGAACCAATCGTAGAAGAGCCATTGATTGAGGAACCGGTCGTAGAAGAACCAATTATAGAAGAACCACTGATGGAAGAACCAATTATAGAGGAGCCATTGATTGAGGAACCGGTCGTAGAAGAACCAATTATAGAAGAACCACTGATGGAAGAACCAATCGTAGAAGAGTCAATCATAGAGGAACCACTGATGGAAGAACCAACCATAGAAGAACCACTGGTTGAGGAACCATTAATAGAGGAGCCGGTAGCAGAAGAACCAGTTATTCAGGTAGAAGAACCGGCAGAGGAAGCTGAAGAAGAGGAAGAAGAAGTGCTGATCCCGGATATGTCAGATCCGAACAAAATGATGACTCCGGATGAAATTGCTGCATTAATCGCAAATTTATAAAAAATCTGTTAAAAAATGTATGGTTTTTTAGCTCAGCTGGAAGAACACTGACTTTTAATTATATATGATATTATGACACCTTGAAAGAGGTGTCATTTTTGTTAGAATTTGTAATTTTTATTCCCTTATGCTAAACTATTAGAAAAAAGGAGTTATGAAAATGACAAATGAACAAGAGCTCTTTGTTCTAATTATTATATTCGCTGTTACTTTCAGATACTTATACAAAAATCGAATCATATATCAAAAAGAACTTATTAAACAAGAAGAACGAGAGAGAAAACAGAGAAAACGAAGATATAAAAAATATCAAAGAAAAATGGCAAAAGCCGAAAAAAAAGAACAAAAAAAGATGATTAAAGCTGAAAAGAAAATAAGAAAGAAAATGATTAAGACCAGAGGACAGGATAAAACCAATATTCATATTGAAAAAGCATGGAAAAAATTAAAGTAGAAGTTTCTCCTCTGCTTTTTTAAACTCTATAGAGGTTTTTGAAAAAACTTATCTAATCTATATATCTGCATCCATTCATAAAAACTGGTTAGCAATGTGTAAATGTGAAAATTCTTAAGAATGTGCTCTAAAATCCGAAATTTTTTCAAAAAATGTATTGCATTTTTCAAAAAAGTACAGTATAATCATTCTTGCGTTGAAAAATGCATGGGTTTTTAGCTCAGCTGGCAGAGCACCTGACTCTTAATCAGGGTGTCCAGGGTTCGAACCCCTGAAGACCCATTTTGAAAGTACTGTTTTCGATGTTAGAAGAACATTGGGGATGGTGCTTTTTTTATGCAATAAGGGTTTGATATTGAAATTATATTTTTGTAAATGTTTCCGCAGGGCTGCACAAATGAAATATTCCGGGTTTCCTTGTGCAGACCATTCCAATGAACCTCCGAAAACAGAAATCGTGTTCGCCAGTGGGCTTCACGATTTCTTGAGTTTCATTTCCATTGCACAAAAAGAAACCTTCCATACTTCACTTGTGCAGCCTGCTAATTTACGAAAAAGTATAATTTTAATATTGATAAAGGTGTAATAAAAAATGATTCCTAAAACTATAGAAGAAGGGAGAAAGAAACAATGGCAGTAGAAAAACGATTTTTTAAAATATGTATCTTATTGGACAACCTCTGAAGATGATCGAGGAGAGTATCCCAAGTACGAAGCGGCAGTTTGAGCTTGCAAAAGTATTAGAACAGGAATTGAAAGAACTCAACTTAGAAAAAGTAAAATTAGATGAACATTGTTATGTCTATGGTCTGCTTCCGGCAACTGCGGGAATGGAAGGTAAGAAAGCAGTGGGATTTATTGCGCATATGGACACCGCACCGGATTTTTCGGGAGAAAATGTAAAGCCGCAGATCATCGAAAATTATAATGGTGAGGATGTTTTATTGCCGGGAAGTGGAACTTATATAAAAGTAGAGGATTTTCCACATTTAGCTTCTTTAAAAGGAAGAACATTGATCACAACCGATGGAACAACGCTGTTGGGTTCTGATGACAAGGCAGGAGTAGCAACGATTATGCAGGCAGTAGAGGAAATCCAGAAAGAAGGAATCCCTCACGGAGATATCTGGGTAGGATTTACGCCGGATGAAGAAGTCGGACGTGGGGCGGAATTGTTTGATCTGGATTATTTCAAAGCAGATTTTGCATATACGGTAGATGGCGGATATGAGGGCGAAATAGCTTATGAAAATTTCAACGCGGCAAGTGCTGAATTTGTGATCCATGGAGTGAACGTACATCCGGGAGAAGCAAAAGACATTATGGTCAATGCAGCAGCCATTGCCTGTGAGATAGAGTCCAAAATCCCGAAGAACGAGACACCGGAGCATACAGAGGGCAGAGAGGGATTTTATCATCTGACCGATATTTCCGGAAATGTGGAAAAAGCAGAACTTTCCTATATTGTGCGTGACCACGATATGCAGAAATTTTTGAATCGAATCGATTATTTGAAAAAATAGAAAAAGAGATGCAGGATCTATATGGAAAAGAAACAGTTACCTTGAAAATACAGGAAAGCTATCGCAATATGAATGAGATTATCCGTGAGCATATGGAAATTGTTGAAATTGCAAAGGAAGCGATCCGTGAAAACGGAATAGAACCGACACCTGACCCGATCCGTGGCGGAACCGATGGAGCAACACTCAGCCACAAAGGACTGCCTTGCCCAAATCTTGGAACCGGTGGATATGCTTATCACGGACCAATGGAGCATGTAACGGTAGAAGGAATGGAAACGGTTGTCCGTATTATCAAGAAGATCAGTGAAAAAGTAACTGCATTGTAATCATTCCATATTTTGTGCAGCCCGCTAGTTTAAAAAACAAAATATTTTTTCAGAAAAATTATAGGATTACACAGACGAAATGATAGAGTTTTGTCTGTGTAATTTTTTTAATTACATTTTACCCCCATTTTACATAAGAGTGATTTTATATTTTACATAGGGTTTTTAGAATAAAATCATACCTTCCAAAGAGAAGGAAACATAAAATTTCATAATATGAAAAAGATAATATGGAGGAAAAAAGATGAAAAAAACAGTGTGTTTATTACTTGCCGGATTAATGACGATCGGTGCATTAACAGGATGCGGCAGCAGTGCAGACGACAAAAAAGATGATTCTGCAAAGACAGAGGCAACAGGTGACAAGAAGTCAGACGGATTTGATACAAGCTCAGATATTACCGTAGTATCCCGTGAGGATGGTTCCGGAACAAGAGGAGCATTCATCGAACTGTTTGGAGTACAGCAGGAAGAGAACGGTGAAAAAGTGGACATGACCACAGAGGAAGCTGTTATCGCAAACAGCACAGCAGTTATGATGACCACAGTAGCCGGAGATGATTACGCGATCGGTTATGCATCTTTAGGTTCTTTAGATGACACAACCAAAGCATTAAAGGTAGACGGAGTAGAGCCAAGCGTAGATACCATTAAAGATGGTTCTTACAAAATCTCCAGACCATTCAACATTGCAACAAAAGACAACGTAAGTGATGTTGCACAGGATTTCATCAACTACATCATGAGTGATGACGGACAGAAAGTAATCGAAGACAACGGATACATTTCCGTATCAGATGGAAAATTCGAGAGCAACGGAGCAAAAGGTAAGATCGTAGTTGCAGGTTCTTCTTCAGTAACACCGGTTATGGAAAAATTAAAAGAAGCATACTTAGCAGTAAACAAAGAAGCAGAGATTGAAGTTCAGGAAAGTGATTCCACAACAGGTATGACAGCAGCAATGGAAGGAACCTGTGATATCGGAATGGCATCCCGTGAATTAAAAGACAGCGAGAGCGAGTTAAAAGCAACAGCAATCGCAATGGACGGAATCGCAGTCATCGTAAACAAGAACAATACATTAGATGACATCACATCCGACCAGGTAAAGAGCATCTACTTAGGAGATGTAACAAGCTGGGATGAGCTGTAAAAAAGGTTAAGGAGCTATGGCTCCTTCCCTCATTTAAAACAAGGTAATTCAAATAAAGGAAACAATACCCGCTGACAAGCGGGTATCCGTAGTATCTGAAAATAAATAGAGAGAGAAATGATATGAGCAAATATAAAGGAAAAGAAAAACTGATGGAGATCATATTCCTCATTGCAGCATGTATATCCATCATATCGGTTGTTTTAATCTGTATTTTTCTATTCATGAACGGAATACCGGCAATGAAAAAGATCGGATTTGGCGATTTTATCTTCGGACAGAGATGGAGACCGGGAAATAATATTTTCGGGATCTGGCCAATGATCCTTGGAAGTATCTATGTAACGGCAGGAGCGATCATCATTGGAGTACCAATCGGTGTATTGTCTGCAATCTATCTTGCGAAGTTCTGTCCAAAAGGAATTTACAAAATTATCAAACCGGGTGTTGAGCTGTTAGCGGGAATCCCATCGGTTGTATATGGATTTTTCGGACTGGTCGTACTTGTACCGTTTATCCGCAATACCTTTGAAGGAAACGGAAACAGTATTTTAACGGCATCCATACTGCTTGGAATCATGATACTTCCAACGATCATCGGAGTATCGGAATCAGCGATCCGTGCCGTACCGAATAAATATTACGAAGGTGCACTGGCACTGGGTGCAACACATGAAAGAAGTGTATATTGTACCGTTGTACCGGCAGCAAAATCGGGAATCATGGCAGGAATTGTCCTTGGAATCGGAAGAGCGATCGGAGAGACCATGGCTGTTATCATGGTTGCAGGAAACCAGGCAAGAATGCCAAAAGGCATATTTAAAGGGATCAGAACCCTGACCGGAAATATCGTGATCGAGATGGGATATGCTACAGACCTTCACAGAGAAGCATTGATCGCAACAGGTGTGGTACTGTTCGTATTTATTCTGATGATCAACCTGTTATTTTCCGTATTAAAAAGAAGGAGGGCTGATTAATGGATGTTGAAATGAAAATCCAAGAACCGATCAATAAGGTTACAAGAAAACAAAAATTAAAAAATTACAGTAAGTATCCGGGTTCTTTCCTTCTTGCATTACTTACAAAACTGGCAATATTATTGATAGTCTTAGCACTGGGCTTTATCCTGATCTATATTTTAGTAAAAGGAATCCCAAACCTAGGCACAGACCTTTTTGCATTCAAGTATACGACCGAAAATGTGTCCATGCTTCCTGCAATTATAAACACACTGATCATTACCTTACTTTCCTTATGTATAGCAGGACCGATCGGAATTTTTTCAGCGATATATTTAGTAGAGTATGCAAAAAAAGGAAACAAACTCGTGGAAGTCGTCCGTGTTACGGCTGAAACACTGACAGGAATCCCGTCTATCGTCTATGGATTGTTCGGAATGTTATTCTTTGTTACAACTTTAAAATGCGGTTACTCCCTTTTAGCAGGAGCGCTGACCTTATCCATTATGGTGCTTCCGGTCATTATGAGGACAACGGAGGAAGCATTGTTAGCGGTTCCGAATTCATTCCGCGAAGGAAGTTTTGGACTTGGAGCAGGAAAGCTGCGTACCATATTTAAAATCGTTCTTCCGTCAGCAGTACCGGGAATTTTAGCAGGAGTCATTCTTGCGATCGGACGTATGGTAGGTGAAACAGCAGCGCTGATCTATACGGCAGGTACGGTTGCAGAGATTCCTTCGAGCATCATGAGTTCGGGAAGAACACTTGCAATCCATATGTACAGTCTTTCAAAAGAGGGACTTTACACAGATCAGGCATATGCAACAGCGGTCGTATTACTGATCGTTGTAGTTCTGATCAATATGCTTTCTAATTTTGTGGCAAAAAAATTTACGAAAAATAGGAGGAGCAGATGGGAAACAAATTTGAAATCAAAGATCTCAATCTGTATTACGGAGATTACCACGCGTTAAAAAATATCAATATGGATCTGGCTGAGAACGAGATCACAGCCTTTATCGGACCTTCTGGATGTGGAAAATCCACATTTTTAAAATGTCTGAACCGTATGAATGACTTAGTAGAAGGATGTAAGATTACAGGTTCCGTAACCTTAGACGGAGAAGACATTTACGGAAACATGGATGTCAATAAATTGAGAAAAAGAGTAGGTATGGTATTCCAGAATCCGAATCCGTTTCCAATGAGTGTCTATGACAACATTGCATACGGACCGCGGACACACGGGATCCGTAATAAAAAAAGTGTTAGATGAGATCGTGGAGCGGTCTTTAAGAAATGCAGCAATCTGGGATGAATTAAAAGATCGTCTGAAAAAGAGTGCACTTGGTCTTTCGGGAGGACAGCAGCAGCGACTCTGTATCGCAAGAGCACTTGCAGTAGAACCGGAGGTCATTCTGATGGATGAACCGACTTCTGCATTAGACCCGATCTCCACATCAAAGATCGAAGATTTAGTAATTGATCTGAAAAATAAGTATACAATTATTATGGTAACGCATAATATGCAGCAGGCAACCCGTGTTTCTGATAAGACAGCATTTTTCTTATTAGGAGACATGATCGAATATGGAGATACCGAAGAATTATTCTCCATGCCGAAAGATAAAAGAACAGAAGATTACATCACAGGGAGGTTTGGATAATGCGAAACCGATTCGACAGACAGTTAGAGCAGCTTAACAATGAACTGATTAATATGGGCAGCCTGATAGAAGAAGCAATCGAGATGGCAATTACCGCATTGATGAAACAGGATGCCAAAAAAGCAAAAGAGATTGTAGATTTCGATGAAGAGATCGATGAAAAAGAAAGAGAGATCGAAAGTCTTTGTCTGAAACTTCTCTTACAGCAGCAGCCGGTGGCAAGGGATCTGCGTCAGATATCCGCAGCATTGAAGATGATAACAGATATGGAGAGAATCGGAGATCATGCCGCAGATATTTCGGAAATGACGATCTTAATGGCAGGAACTCCTTATATCAGAAACATTGAACATCTGCAGACCATGGCAAAAGAGGCAATGGTCATGTTAGTAAAGAGCATCGAAGCCTATGTAGAAAAAGATCTGGAAAAAGCAGAAAAAGTCATCGAAAGTGATGATATTATCGATGATCTGTTTGATCAGATCAAAGCAGAACTGATCGATGCGATCCATCAGAATCCGGACAACGGAGAACAGGCGGCAGATCTTCTCATGGTATCAAAGTATCTTGAGAGAATCGGAGATCATGCAACAAATATTGCGGAATGGGTAATCTTCTCTATCACAGGAAACCATCCGGGCTAGGAAAATAGCGGAGGAAAATACTTCTAACCTCGAAAATTTACATAGATTTTACATAAATACCCCTTGTTTTTTACAAACCCCACCTACAATGGCTTTGATAGTGTAAAAAAATAGTAAAGTATGTAAATTTAAGAGGAGAAGAGATGGATTTTTTTGATTTATTGACAATGGTAGGCGGACTGGCTCTGTTCCTGTACGGAATGGATGTTATGGGAGACGGTCTTGCAAAGACTTCCGGTGGTAAACTGGAACAGATCTTGGAAAAACTGACATCTACACCAATTAAAGCAGTATTACTTGGTGCAGGAGTAACGGCAGTCATTCAGTCATCCTCGGCAACGACAGTTATGGTTGTCGGTTTTGTTAACTCCGGGATTATGAAATTATCCCAGGCAGTGGGAATTATCATGGGTGCCAATGTTGGTACAACAATCACTTCCTGGATTTTGAGTCTGACGGGAATTGAGAGCGAGAACTTCTTTATACAGCTTTTAAAACCGTCCTCATTCGCTCCGATTTTAGCATTGATCGGAATCTTTATGATGATGCTGACAAAGGACAGCAAGAAAAAAGACATTGCATCCATTATGCTTGGATTTGCGGTCCTGATGTTTGGTATGGAAACTATGAGTGAAGCAGTAAAACCTCTTGCAGATGTGCCGGAATTTACAAATATCCTGATGATTTTCACCAATCCGATTCTTGGTATGTTAGCAGGTCTTGTTTTAACGGCAGTTATTCAGAGTTCTTCTGCATCGGTAGGTATTTTGCAGGCTCTTTGTGCAACCGGTTCGATGAGTTTTGGAATCGCATTACCGATTATCATGGGACAGAATATCGGAACCTGTGTTACGGCAATGATTTCTTCTGTTGGAGCAAAGAAAATGCAAAACGTGCAGCATTGATACATCTTTATTTTAATATTATAGGAACCGTACTGTTCATGATTGTATTCTATGCAATTAACTCGTTTGTACATTTTGAATTTTTAAATGATGCGGCAAACCCAATGGGTATTGCAGTAATTCACAGTACCTTCAACATTGCAGCAACACTGGTACTGCTTCCGTTTGGAAAGGTATTGGTAAAGCTGGCAACACTTACCATTCCGGAGACCGAGGACGAAAAAGTGGAGGAAATCCCGGATGCAACAAAACTTCTCGATACACGTTTCTTAGAGAAGCCGGCATTTGCTGTTGCCCAGTGTAAGAATGTTGGAATCGAAATGGCAAAATTAGCACAGCGTTCCTTAGAGTATGCGATTGATTCGATTACCGATTATGACCAGAAAAAAGTCAAAGATGTGTTCCGTTTAGAGGATATGATCGATCACTATGAAGATGAGCTTGGAACATATCTGATGAAGTTAAGTGGAAAACCTCTGTCTGATGAGGATAATCATACCGTATCAAATCTTTTCCACTGTATGGGAGATTTTGAGCGGATCAGTGACCACGCTTTGAACTTAGCCGAAACTGCAATGGAAATGCAGGCAAAAGAGGAGACTTTCTCAGAAAAAGCAAAAGGCGAGTTAGTGACCTACGGCGAAGCAGTAAAAGAGATCATGGATCTATCCGTAGAGGCATATAAGTCAGGAAGCATGGCACTTGCTTAAAGAGTAGAGCCGTTAGAAGAAGTCATTGATGATCTGAATGTAAAGATCAAGAATCATCATGTAAAACGTCTTCGTAAAGGAAAATGTACGATTGAACTCGGACTTTCCCTGTCAGACATTCTGACAAACTATGAGCGTGTGGCAGATCACTGTTCAAACATCGCAGTCTGCCTGATTCAGGTAGAAGAAGATGGATTTGAAACACACGAATATCTGAATGAAGTAAAACAGAAGGATAATAAAGACTTCCAGAACTTATATCAGATGTATTATAATAAATATCAGATAGGTAAAGCTGACAAATAAAAAAGCAGGTGATGAAATGGCTTTGATTTACATTGTAGAAGATGATGTGAATATTCGAGAAATTGAGACATTTTCTTTAAAAAACAGTGGTTATACGGTAATGGATTTTGAGTGTGCAAAAGATTTTTACCATAAACTTTCGGATAAGGTTCCGGACTTGATCCTTTTAGATATCATGCTTCCGGACGAGGACGGACTTGAGATTTTAAGAAAACTCAGAAAAAATCCGGAGACCAGAAAAGTTCCGATCATTATGGTAACAGCGAAAACCACGGAAATTGATAAGGTAAAGGGGCTGGATTCAGGAGCAGACGATTATCTGACAAAGCCATTTGGAGTCATGGAGCTGATCTCCAGAGTAAAAGCGCTTCTTCGCAGAAGCATGAATATGGATGAATCTAAAGTTTTGTCCTTAGGTGAGATCACGATTGATAATGAGAAACATAAAGTAAGCGTGCAGGGGCAGCCCTGTGAGCTTACTTATAAGGAATTTGAACTTTTGAAATTATTGCTCCAAAATGTTGGCATTGTTCTTTCCCGCGACGTGATCATGGAACGCGTCTGGGGCGTGGACTTTGAAGGAGAATCGAGAACCCTTGACATGCACATTAAGACACTCCGTCAGAAGTTAGGCGAAAGTGGAAAACGGATCAAGACCGTGCGTAACGTAGGCTATCGATTGAGTAGTGATATAAGATGAAAAAAAGATAAATTTTCAATTTATGTTTATTTCGGCGGTAGGTATTCTGTTAACATTCTGTTTATCTACCGTTATTTTTTATGAATTATTTAAGAGTGAGGTTGTAGACGAGTTAAAGACCTATGCAGATGTCATCAAAGAGACACAGTCATATGATCAGATCCTGCAGGGAGAATACGATCCCGATGTGGATGACCTTAGGATCACAATGATAAAAAAAGATGGAAAAGTCTTTTATGACAGTTTTGCAGATGTAAAAAAAATGGAGAACCATTCAAACCGGCAGGAAGTCCGCCAGGCATTAAAGCACGGAAATGGAAAGGCAATCCGTACGTCGGATACTTTAGATAAGAATACATTTTATTATGCAGTCCGTTTAGACGATGGAAATGTTCTTCGTGTTGCAAAGGAATCAAGAAGTATCTGGAGTGTCTTTATCAAGGTAATGCCGGCAATCCTGATCCTGATCTTTGTGATTCTTGCGATCAGTAAGATGCTGTCAGATGTTCTGACAAAGAGCCTGTTGTTGCCGATCGAGCAGATGTCAGAGAATCTGGATCACTTAGAGGACATCACAACCTATAAAGAACTGATGCCGTTTATCAATACGATACAGGAGCAGCATAAAAATATTTTGATGAATGCAAAAATGCGGCAGGAGTTCACGGCAAATGTCTCGCATGAATTAAAGACACCACTGACAGCCATTTCCGGTTATTCCGAGTTGATACAGAATGGAATGGCGAATGAAGAGGAGACTATCCGTTTTGCGTGAGAAATTCATAAGAGCGCAAAACGTCTGTTGACATTGATTAACGATACGATTCGTCTGTCCCAGTTAGATACCTCTGAGCAGAAGGTAATCTATGAAGCGATAGATTTGTACAAGATAGCCGAGGACTGTGTAAATATGCTGAAGTTTTCTGCCGAAAACCATGGTATTGACATATCCATACACGGAACAAATGCCTATTTAGAGGGCAACAGGGAAATGCTAGAAGAGGTAGTTTACAACCTCTGTGACAATGCCATTCGTTATAATAACGAAGGTGGAAAAGTAGATGTTACGGTAAAACCGGTAAAGGGAAAAATCTATCTTTGTGTCGAGGACAATGGTATCGGAATTTCCAAAGAGCATCAGGAGAGGATTTTTGAAAGATTTTACCGGGTAGATAAGAGCCGCTCGAAATCCACCGGAGGAACCGGACTCGGACTTGCCATTGTAAAACATATTATCCAGCAGCACGGTGCTCATATGGAGCTGACCAGTGAAAAAGGCAAAGGAACAAAGATAGAGATCGAATTTTCAAAGAGCAGATAAGAGTATTCTGCATAAGATAAAATAAAAAATGGATATCTTTAACAAAATACTCTTTTATACTTATCACAAATCTTTTATCCAGAAACGAATGAGAAATATGAGAGCATCTCTTCGTGAGATGGAAGAAATCTTAAATAAGGAAGCCTAAGATTTCCTCCGGGGTGTCCACAATGTGGGATGCCCTTCTTTTTCTAAAAAGGCACGTCCCTTAAATCCCCATGCAACACTGATACAGTCCATACCGGAATTTGCAGCAGTCTGTAAATCTACTTCAGAATCCCCGACATAAACAGCAGAGTCGGCAGATTCACCCAATTCCTCTAAGGCAGTAAAGACCGTATCCGGTGCAGGTTTCTTTCTTACGCCGGTTCTTTCACCGATTGCCACAGAAATGATCCCTTCAAAAAAATCTGCTGCAAGACGTTTGACTGCTGCATCATTTTTATTAGAAACGATCGCCATAGGGATCTCATGTTCCTGTAAAGTCTTTAAAAGCTCCATAATGCCCGGATACGGAGCAGTTGCTTCTTTACAGTGGTCAGTATAGTAGGTTTTAAAAGCGGCAAATACTTCTTCAAACTGTGGGTTATCCTCTCCCTGTGGGATTGCACGGATCAAAAGAAGCCGCAGTCCGTTGCCGACAAAGCTCTGGACTTCAGGAAGCGTTCTGGTCGGCATATCAAATTCCTGCAACGTATGGTTCAGGGCATTCGTTAAATCCTCGATCGTATTTAAAAGTGTTCCATCTAAGTCAAAGATGACGGTAGAATATTTTTTCAAGAAAAAGACCTCCTTGCAATTAATTTATGGATCGGGTGTCCGAGAGAAGAAAATTTTTCTTCGTATTCAGTCATTACATTTCCTTCGTTTAAGACCGGGTCGTGGTGCAGATCAAACGTATGCGCATCAAGCGTCCATCCGGCTTCTGCTACTTCCTCCATAGAGAAAGCAAACAGATCATCATTGTCCGTCTTAAATTCCACAACACCGTTTCTAGCTAAAATCTTATCATAGCGTTCAAAGAACTGCCGGCTGGTAAGACGGCGTTTTGCATGGCGTTCTTTTGGCCATGGGTCGGAAAAATTCAGATAGATTTTAGCAACCTCTTCTTTGTCAAAGACCTCCGTAATCATGGAAGCGTCCATACATAAAAAGCGGATATTTGGCAGAGGCTCAACTTCCATGTTCTGTAAAGCACGGAGCAGTACGGAAGAATAACGCTCAATTCCGATGTAATTGATATCCGGGTGATCTTTTGCAAGCTGCATAATGAACTGTCCCTTACCCATTCCGATTTCAATATGAACCGGGTGGTCGTTACCAAATATCAGATTCCAGCGTCCTTTTTCTGCCATAGGTTCCTGTATACAATGCGGGCTGTCAGCAATTGCTTCATCTGCACCCGGAATATTTCTAAGTCTCATAATGTCACTCCTATAAAATCATTTTGCAATACATATTTTACATGAAAAGGACAGGAAAAAAAAGAGTTTATAAAAAATAAGTTGCACCAAGAGGACAGGGAGATTATACTATTAAATAGTGAGCAATTTTAAAAATAGAAGATAGAAATATCAGGGAATGATAATATGGAGAAGAAAGAATGAAGAAAAACAGATGGAAAAAGGGCATAGCACTCTTTTTAAGCATAATGGCAATATTTACAGGCAGCATGATCCCGGTACAGGCATCCGAGTACTGGCCGCAGGCACCGGAAACGGCATCCCCATGTGTGATGGTGATGGAAATGAACACGGGAGCTGTATTATATGAAAAAAATGCAGATGAGGTTCATTACCCGGCGAGTATTACAAAGATTATGACAACGCTGATCGCCATTGAAAAAGGAAAAATGGACGATGTTGTTACTTTTTCGGCGGATGCGGTATACAAAAATGAGGGAGACACCTCCCATATTTCAAGAGATTTAGAGGAGCAGATGACCTTAGAGCAGTGTCTTTACGGAGTCATGCTCGAATCTGCAAATGAATGTGCCTATGCCGTTGCAGAGCATATCGGCGGTGGTGATGTCAGCAAGTTTGTCGATATGATGAATGAAAAGGCAAAGGAATTAGGATGTACGAATACGCATTTTAATAATACCAACGGTCTTCCGGACGAGCAGCATTATACATCAACGAGAGATATGCTTTTGATTGCCCGTGCCGCATATGAGAATGAGGAATTTCGTAAGATTACAGGTACGAAGGTCTATGTCATTCCTCCGACCAATAAGCATGAAGACGAAACCACACTACATAATCACCACAATATGCTCTATCCGTTCCGTACGGCAAAATATATCTATGATGGATGTACCGGAGGAAAGACCGGATATACCGTAGCGGCAAACAGTACACTGGTCACTTATGCAGAGCGTGACGGAATGTCCCTAGTCTGTGTCGTTATGAATGCACAGGCACCGGCGCATTTTGAAGACACGGTAAATCTGTTCAACTACTGTTTTGACAATTTCCAGATATTCAGTGTCAAAGATAATGAAAAAGCATATACCAAGGACAAGATACAGGATACGGGAATCCTGAATACGGATCAGTCCTTTGCAGGCTTGGATAAAAACGGAGGATCATCCTTCCAAAGACCGCTTCTTTTGAAGATGCGAAAGTAGAAGTGAAAGAAAAAAGGTGAATCAAAGAACAGTGCCGGCCGTCTGGAATACACCTATGCAGGACATGCTGTGGGTGGAGCCGATATCATGGTCACAAAAAGCAGAGCTGGAGAAGTTCCCATTTGACAATACAAAAGAAGCAGGCAAAAAGGGAGAAAAGACAGCATACGTCAAAGGAAATACTCTTGTGATGTTAGTGATCATCGTATTAGTCTGTGCAGCATTAGCACTGATCGGACGATATGTTTCCGATAACTCCTTTGTGATAAAGACGAAAGTGGACAGAAAGCGAAATAAACCGGACCCACGTTATACCATCATCCGAAATTCGAAAAAGAAATGGCGCAGGAAATAAAATAAGACTTAAATCAAAGACAAACAATATAGAAAAGGACAATTTCAAGTTGTAGAAATTGTCCTTTTTGTTATTTATAGACATATCGAAAAAATAAATAAAATGTCAGATAATGTATAAATAATTCACATTAAAATATCTAACTTAAAGTTCTATCAGACTATTTAAAAGAGTTACCAAAACAGGTTTATTTAAAGTATAGAACAGGATCCCATTAGAAGTCTTTACCATCGTAATGTATTTATCCTGAAAGGTAATGGAACCTTCGATCGTATCCATCAGATAGGAAGCTAACTTAGCATCCGCTCTTAAAAAATACAGTCTCATATTCTTCTAACGGCTCGACAGAAGCGGAAGCCTTTTGAAACAGATAACGCAGATCCTCTTCCTGTTCTAACTGTTCTCTGGACTTATTGATGATAAAATAGCCGTTAGAGTCCTTTGGCATATTCATGGATTTGACAGCCCGCTGCACCTGTTTGGCAAGACTGTCGGAAGCAGGATAAAGAGATTCAAAGTAAGACATGAAATCAGAAGCCTGCTTAAAGTGTCGGTTTGTTCCTTTTTCTAAAACCTCCGTCATCAGAATCCGCTTGATAATGGTTTCACAGGTCTGTCGTGACGGATTCTTGCGAAGTGTAGAATGCATGGTTTGATGGTCCATGGTAAATCCCCTTTCCTTTTTATTATAGTCATAGATTTCTCAATCATGTGCCAAAAGCATATAAGAATATTATAGAAAAATCACCCGGAACAACAACCCTGTTTTACAAGGATTTTTCGCTTTTATAGGTTTGACAGGGATTTTCCAAGAGCATATAATAAGTATATAAAAATACCAAAAGTACATCTATGGAGCGGAAAAAAATGGCAGAAGAGAAGAAAGAACGATTATCCAGACAAGAGAAGAAAGAGCAGCAGCTAGAAGCAATCCGTAAGCTGATCGAAGAAAAGGGCGGGGTAGCGAAAACGTCAGAGCTGTATACCTTAGGTCTGGACTACCGGGTACTCCAGAGATTTGTAGAGGAAGGAACGTTAGAAAGGATCAAGAGCGGGTACTATTCCTTAGGTTATCGTAAGAAATCCGAAGAAGAGATTATACCGGTGCTGTTCCCGGATGGAGTGCTGTGTATGGAGAGCGGTCTTTATTATCAGGGATATCTCAAAGAACGTCCTTACATATGGAGTATTGCGGTGGATAAGAACACTTCAAAATCCAGATTTAAGATGGATTATCCGATCGTACATCCATACTATACGGAAACGAAAGTCTTAGAGATGGGTGTCGAAACCTTCGATATGAACGGACAGAAGATAAAGATATATCGAAAAAGAGCGTCTGATCGCGACTGTCTGAAATATGAGGACAGGTTAGATGCAGACAGTCTGGAAAAGGGACTGCTTGCATTCATCAAAGATGAAGAAAAAGACATCGCAAAACTCATGATGTATGCAAGAGAGCGTCGAGTAGTAGAAAAAAGTACGCAATAGGATCGGGGTGTGGCTGTAATGTCCAAAAAGAGCCTGTCAGCCGTAAAGGCAAAGAGTGAAGAACTGAAAATCCCATATGAGAACCTGTTATCGGCATTTGTCATAGAAGAAGCCGTAACGGCGGTCTGTGAATCTGACGAGGCAGAGAACTTCCGGTTAAAAAACAACAGCATATTATCGTTAGAGTATTACAGGCGGAAAGCACCGACACGTTTAGAGTATGTGATCTTAAGCGAAGAAGAGCTGACCGTGCGGAATGTGATACACCGCATGAGTAAGATCTTTCAGAATGAGAAAAAAGCAGAGCTTTGGTGGAAATACCGGGTAGAAAAAGAGGACGAAGGCATCTGCGTATATTTAAGTGCTAAAATCGAAGAACTTCAGATCCCGGTGCAGCTGGTCTTAGAGCAGGAAAAAGAGGAGCCGTCAGAGCCTTCCCATGAAGAGCTTCATCCGTTTTTAGAAGAGGAGCGGAGTGTGGAATATCTGCATTATCCGATGGAAGGGATATTAGCGGAGCATTTTATCCGTATCATGCGGGATATGGAGCTTATTAATGATATGGGAAGTTATTATATTCTCTATGAGCTGCTCAGCAAAGAAATGAACAGCAGCAGAAAAGTCACGGAGCAGATAGAAAGTCTTGCAAAAGAGCAAAAGATTCCACTGAAAAAGAGCGTTTTGACATGTTTGAAGGATATCAGAGCAGTTCTTACATGAAAAAGAAATGGAAATCCTATTTAAAGAAAGAAAAAAAGAAGACCCTTCCTTTGAAGAGGTCATGAAAGTCATAGTTGCTTATTATCGTCCGATCTGGGATTCCCTTGCCGAAGGAAATTATTATTTAGGAGACTGGATGCCGGAATTAATGCGTTATCTGGATTAAGCGATTAATTGGAAAGTTCGGAAGTTTCCCGAAATATGGCATCTCCTTCTAAGTCATGCAGATATTGTAAAGCCTGATAATAGGAAGCTCTTGTATCGAGTTCAAAAAACTGTACATCAAGAGGCGGCAAAAGTCTAAGTCCTCTTGCGGAACATACAACGTCTTACATTTGTCCTGAACATTTTTAATGGAATACTGACGTAAAAGAAGGCATTTTCCTAATTTGGTAATGCAGGACTTAGAGTAAACCGTAGAAAGGATCTGCTCGGTCTCGTCTTCTTTTCGCTGTATCGTACAGATGTCGTAGGATGCACTCATTTCTAAGAGATGTGCAGCCAGCTTCGGATCGAAAAAAGGCGTATCTATGGAAATATAGAAAGCCCGTTCTTCATCGATCATGGACAAAGTGCTGAACACACCGGCTAAAGGACCGGCATTCAGGTAAATATCGGAAATCTCCTGTACGTTTAAATGCAGATGGGAATAAATCCCCTTCTGCTTTACGGATAAATATATTTTTGAGAAATATGGCTCAAATTTATGAACAAGGTATTCAACCATGCAGCAGTTGCCAAATGGAAGCAGGGCTTTGTCAGAACCCATGCGTGAACTGTCACCGCCACAGAGAATTACTAATGCATTCTCCATAGGAATCCTCCTTTGTAAAAGACTAGAATCGACAATACTATATCACAAAACCGAAATGATTGCGAGGAAAAAATGAAGCAGGAATACTTAGATGCAAAATTAGAAAGATATCGTCAAAAAGAAATATACCCGTTTCATATGCCGGGACATAAGCGAAAAGAGCATGCATTAATGGACCCTTATTCCATGGATATCACGGAGATCGAAGGGTTTGATAATCTGCATGAGCCGGAAGGAATCCTGTTAGAAGGCAAGGAACGGTTAGCGGAATTATATGGAGCAAAAGAGAGTTTTTTTCTTAGTAAACGGAAGTACCTGCGGACTGTTAGCAGCGATCAGTGCCGCCACAAGGAGGGGAGATACCATACTGATGGCAAGAAACTGTCATAAAGCCGTCTATCATGCCGTGGAATTATCAGAGTTAAAGACCGAATATCTCTATCCGTCCATCACAAAAAGAAGGGATACAGGGCAGCATCCATCCAAAAGATGTAGAAGAGGCATTGAAAAAGCATCCCGAGATCAAAGCGGTCATCCTTACCTCGCCAACTTATGATGGAGTGCTTTCGGATATCAGAACGATCGCAGGGATGGTTCATGAGAAGAACATTCCGCTCATCGTAGACGAGGCACACGGAGCACATCTTGGATTTTCAAAGAGTTTTCCGGCTTCTGCAGTATCAGAAGGAGCGGATGTCGTGATCCAGAGTTTTCATAAAACACTTCCGTCACTGACGCAGACAGCCGTGCTCCACCGTATGAGTGAACGGATCGCACCCGAAAGAATACGAAAATATCTGAGCGTGTATCAGACATCTTCTCCATCCTATCTGTTAATGGCATCGATAGACCGGTGTGTGAGGATCTTACAGAGCCGAAGTGAGCGGTATTTTGCAGACTTAGAAGAGAATCTGACCACCTTTTATCGGAAGGTGCAAGACTTAAAGCATTTAAAAGTCCTGACAGAAGAAGATTTTTCAAAAGAAGAGGGATATGCATTTGATCCTACAAAAATCCTCATTTATACGGGAAATACGGATATGACCGGAAAAGAACTGATGGACATATTAAGAAAAGACTGGGATATGGAGTTAGAGATGGCATCCGGTTATTATGCACTGGCACTGACCGGTATCATGGACACGGAGGACGGATTTTTCAGTCTTTCCGAAGCACTTCATACGATCGATGAACAGATGAAAAAGACAGGGAAAGATGTTGCGGTAGAAGAATCTATCAAAATAGAAGATGAAAACGAACATGTTTCGTATCTCTTTATGCAGGAATTGTATGGAAAAAAAGAAGTGGTCTACCCGGTCTGGGAAGCAGAGGACATGAGAAAAATGGAGATCTCTTTAGAAAGTGCATTAGGAAAGATCAGTGCGGTAACGGTCAGCCTGTATCCGCCGGGAATCCCGCTCCTGCTTCCGGGAGAACGGATCGAGAATGGATTTTTAGAAGGAATCGCAAAATGCCGGGAAAGCGGACTGCATATCAGCGGATTGTCCGGGACATCAAATGAACGGATAGAGGTTGTGATTCCGTAAAAATTATATTATACTATTTATAATTGGCTTTTTGCCAAAAACGCATCAAGGGAGAGATCATGGGCAGAATATTTTGTCTGATGGGGAAAAGTTCATCAGGAAAAGATACGTTATATGCAAGATTATCAGAGAAGCTGCATTTTTCTACCATCGTTCCCTATACCACACGCCCGATCCGGGAAGGTGAAGAAGAGGGAAGAGAATATCACTTTATTACCGAAAAAGAAGTAGAAGAGTTCGAAAAGCAGGGGCGCATTATTGAGCTGCGCGCATATAATACGGTACACGGGGTCTGGAAATATCTGACCGTGGATGATAAACAGACCGATGTAGAGCATCACGATTATCTGATGATCGGAACGGTGGAATCCTACCGGAAATTAAAAGAATACTACGGAGAAGCGTATCTGGTGCCGATATATATAGAAGTAGATGATGGTGTACGTTTGCAGAGAGCTTTAGAGCGGGAGAGAAGTCAGGCAGAGCCGAAATATGCGGAGATGTGCCGCAGATTTTTGGCGGATGAGGCAGATTTTTCACCGGAAAAGCTGCAGGAGGCAGGCATCACAAAGACATTTGTTAACAACGATTTAGAGCATACCGAGCAGGAGATCATTTCTTATGTGAAATCCTGTATGACAGAATCCACAATGAGGTGACCGTATGGACATGAAGATTAATGAGACAACTCCGGTTTCTCAGGTAGAAGCGACCGCTCCAAAGGAAAAGATGGACGGAGATTTTAAGTTTACCTTAACCAGTAAAGATCGAAGAGTCGGAATTGCAGGAAAAGCTTAACGGACTGATGAAAGAGATCGACAAACAGGGCAAGAAGCTTTCCGAGCATATGGATGTAAGAGATATGAAAAAATACCGCTCGCTCGTCAAGGAATTTATGAATGAGGTAGTCAACCGTTCCCATAAATTTTCCAGAGAGAATTTTTTAGACCGGCGCGGCAGACACAGGGTATATGGCATTGTCCGTCTGGTGGATAAGAATTTGGATGAATTAGCGGAAGAGTTAGTCAAAGATGAGAAAGATCATATCAATATTTTAAATAAAGTGGATGAGATCAGGGGACTTCTGATCGATATTTCTACATAAAGGAGATTTCAATGGCAGGATTTGCGGAGATTATAGGACATGAACAGATAATTGAACATTTACAGAATGCGATCTTATCGCAGAAGGTATCACATGCCTATATTTTAAACGGACCGGATGATTCCGGGAAAAAAATGATAGCGGAAGCATTTGCAATGGCGCTTCAATGCGAAAAGCATGGGACAGAGGGCTGTATGGAATGTCATTCCTGCAAACAGGCGATCAGCAAAAACCAGCCGGATATTATTTATGTGACACATGAGAAGCCAAACACGATTTCCGTGGATGATATCCGTAGACAGGTAAAGGACGATGTGGATATCAAGCCGTATGCAAGTCCTTACAAGATTACATCATCGATGAAGCGGAAAAGATGAATGTGCAGGCGCAGAATGCATTGTTAAAAACGATCGAAGAGCCGCCGGCATATGTGGTCATTCTCTTATTGACAACCAATGCAGATTCGTTTCTGCCAACGATAAATTCCCGCTGTATCACACTGGATTTAAAAGCAGTGCCAAATGAAAAGATCAAAAGTTATCTGATGGAGCATTGCCAGATCGCTGATTATCAGGCAGAAGTGTGTACGGCGTTTGCACAGGGAAATGTAGGAAAAGCGATTAAATTAGCATCCTCAGAATCTTTTAACGAGATTAAAAACTCGGCATTACAGCTGATCCGCAGATTAAAAGAGATCGACCTCTACGAAATGATGGAGGCAGTAAAGCAGATTAGTGAATACAAACTTGAAATAAATGACTATTTCGATATTATGATGATCTGGTATCGGGATGTCTTATTATATAAAGCAACAGCAGATGTCAATCATCTGGTATTCCGGGATGAGATCTATGACATCAAAAAGAGTGCAAGCAAAAAGTTCCTATGAGGGAATTGAGCAATCTTAGAGGCATTAGAGAAAGCAAAAGTCCGTCTGAATGCCAACGTCAATTTTGATCTGGTCATTGAACTGCTGCTGTTGACGATAAAGGAGAATTAACATGATAAAAATTGTAGGAGTCCGATTCCGTAAAGCCGGAAAAATCTATTATTTTGATCCGGTAGGAATGGAAATAGAGACGGGAACACACGTTATCGTGGAGACAGCCCGTGGAATAGAGTTTGGAACCGTCATGATCCCACCAAGAGAAATGGAAGAGGACGGTGTCGTACAACCGTTAAAGCCGGTGATCCGCATTGCAACAGAAGCAGATGAGATCACGGAGCAGAAGAATAAGGAAAAAGAAAAAGAAGCCTTTCAGATCTGCTTAGAAAAAATCGCAAAACACAAACTGGAAATGAAGTTAGTGGAAGCAGAGTACACCTTTGACAATAACAAATTGTCTTTTTTATTTTACGGCAGACGGAAGAATTGATTTCCGTGAGCTGGTAAAGGATTTAGCTTCGGTATTCCGTACCCGTATCGAATTACGGCAGATCGGTGTGCGTGATGAGACAAAAATTCTTGGAGGAATCGGTATCTGTGGCAGACCGTTGTGTTGCAGTACCTACTTATCAGAATTTATACCGGTATCCATCAAAATGGCAAAAGAGCAGAACCTGTCTTTAAATCCAACAAAGATATCAGGAGTCTGTGGACGATTGATGTGCTGCTTGAAAAACGAAGAAGAAACATATGAATATCTGAATTCCAGACTGCCGAATGTCGGTGATTATGTCACAACCATTGAAGGTTTAAAGGGTGAAGTACAGAGCGTATCAGTTCTGCGTCAGCTTGTAAAAGTGATCGTAGAAGTCAATGATGAAAAAGAAATCCGTGAATACAAGGTGGACGAGCTGAAATTCCGTCCGAAACGCCGCCGCGACAACACGAAGATTTCCGCGGAAGAAATGAAGAAGTTAAAGGCGTTAGAGGACAACGGAGGAAAGTCTAAGATTGATGATACAAAATAATCTGTTAGAGAATGAACGGATAGACGATCGATTACAGAGAAACGGTTACCGAATCATACAGAATCCGGAAAAATTCTGCTTTGGCATGGATGCAGTGCTGCTCAGCGGTTTTGCGAAACGTAAAACAGCAAAGGTTCCGTGCTCTTGACTTAGGAACAGGAACCGGGATCATTCCGATTCTTCTAAAGGCAAAGACAAAGGGAGCACATTTTACCGGACTTGAGATCCAAAAAGAGAGTGCAGACATGGCAAGAAGAAGTGTCGTACTCAATGGATTAGAAAAGGACATCGAAATCGTAACAGGAGATATCAAAGATGCTTCAGAATTGTTTGGAGCATCTTCTTTTGATATCATTACCACAAATCCGCCTTATATGATAGGGCAGCATGGACTGCAGAATGGAAACGAAGCAAAGACCATTGCCAGACATGAGATACTCTGTGATCTGGAGGACATTTTAAGGGAGGGCAGCAGACTGCTCAGAGAGCATGGAAGATTCTATATGGTGCATCGTCCGTTCCGGTTGGCGGAAATCCTGAGTAAAATGTGTGCATACAGGATAGAGCCAAAACGGATGCGGCTTGTTTATCCCTACGCAGATAAAGAACCGAACATGGTACTGATCGAGGGATTAAAAGGCGGAAAGCCGCGGATGACGGTAGAAAAACCACTGATCGTCTATCAGGAGCCGGGGTATACACCGACGAGATCTATGAAATCTATGGGTATTGATATCAGACAGAAAGGAATACCGGAATGCAAGGAAAATTATATTTATGTGCAACTCCCATCGGAAACTTAGAAGATATTACCCTGCGTGTCCTTCGGACATTGCAGGAGGTGGATCTGATCGCGGCAGAGGATACACGCAATTCCATAAAGCTGTTAAACCACTTCGACATCAAAACTCCGATGACAAGTTATCACGAATTTAATAAGATCGAAAAAGCACATCAGCTTGTGGAAAAGATGCAGTCGGGAACGAACATAGCGTTGATAACGGATGCCGGAACACCGGGAATTTCAGATCCGGGAGAAGAGTTAGTAAAGATTGCCTATGAAGCGGGAATTGAAGTAACCTCCCTTCCGGGAGCAGCAGCATGTATTACGGCATTGACGCTTTCGGGGCTGTCTACCAGAAGATTTGCATTTGAAGCATTTTTGCCAAAGGATAAAAAAGAGCGGAAAAGGGTGTTAGAGGAACTAAAGGATGAGACACGCACGATCATCATATACGAAGCACCTCATCATCTGATAAAGACCTTAGAGGAGTTAGAAAAAGAACTTGACAACCGTAAGATCACACTTTGCCGGGAGCTGACCAAAAAATATGAAGAGGCTCATAGAACGACAATACATGAGGTCTTGGACTACTATAAAGACAAAGAACCCCGCGGAGAATATGTCTTAGTACTCGAGGGAAAGACAAAAGAACAGGTAGAGGAAGAACGGAAAAAAGAGTGGGAAAACCTTACGTTAGAGGAACATATGCAGGTTTATGAAGAAAAAGGTGTTTCTCATAAAGAAGCTATGAAGCTGGTTGCAAAGGACAGAGGAATTTCAAAACGGGATGTCTATCAGGCATTGATTTAAAAAAGAAAAAGAATATAGAGAGTTGGAGTGAAGAGAATGTTATATATTGAACGCAGAGAGAAAATATTAGAGATGCTGAGAAAATCAGGAAATGTGAAAGTTTCAGATTTGGTGGATATATTTCATGTAGATGCGACAACCATAAGAAGAGATTTAAAAGCACTGGCAGATAATGAAAAAGTTAAGATGGTATATGGTGGTGCGTATTACATTAATGAAATGTCACAATGGCCCATAGAGGATAATCCCGATGTAAAGAGAACGATAAATATTGAGAAAAAACAGATTGTTGCACAGAAGGCTGCAAAGGAAATCAAAGACGGCGATACGATTATATTAAATAATGGGGTGACAGCCGAATTGATTTTGGATTACTTACCGGAGATGAAATCCCTGAATCTGATTACACAATCTTTAATTATTGCACAGAAAGCGGTAGAGAAGCAGTTTATAGATGTATATCTTCCAGGTGGAAAATACAGAAAGAAGTCAGGAATGTTTTATGGTGATTTTGCAATTGATGCAATTAAAAAATTTCGTGCCAGCAAAATATTTCTTGGTATTCTGGGCGTATCCATTCACGATGGAGTCACGCACCCGGCAATTGAGGAAGTTCCTGTTGTGCAGGCGTTATTAGAAATCAGTCATAAAAAGTATCTGATTGCTGATACAACAAAGTATGGAAAAGCATTTTTGGGAAAAATAGCCGGCTTATCGGAGTTTGATACTTTAATAGTAGATGAAGAGCTGCCAGAAATCTATTATAAATATGCAGAAGAACACGGAATACGAATAATATAAGCTGTAAAAGTGCAAAAAAGGGCATAAAAATGCATAATAATGTTTTTATGCCCTTTTATATTGACAAAAATGCAAAAACATAATAAAATAAAGCATGTAAATGATATAAATGTGCACAAATATCATAAGCAACAGAGAAGAAAAAAACAAAAACGGGTAACAAGATGCATATGAAAAGCATCAGAAAGGACATGCTATGGGAAAAGATTATATTTTAGTAATTGATGAGGGTACTACAGGAACAAGAGCTATCTTATTTGATAAAAAATTTCAGATTGCAGAGCAGTCATATGAAGAATTCTGTCAGCATACTCCGGCAGAGAATATGGTAGAGCATGATGCAGAAGAAATTTATGATTTAAGTGTTAAAATGTGTAAAAATGTAATTGAGAAAAAGGGAATCTCAGCAGAAAATATTATTGGTATCGGTATTACAAATCAGAGAAATACGGCAGTAATCTGGGATAAACATACAGGAAAGCCGTTACACCATGCACTTGTATGGCAGGATTCACGAATGGGAAAAATGTGTGAGGATATTAAAGCGACACCATTTTTTGAAGAGATTTTAAATACAACCGGAAAAGTAATTGGTCCACACACCAATGTGCTTTTCCTGAAATGGTATCTTGACAATATTCCTGGAATTAAAGAGAAAATCGAAAAAGGAGATGTCCTTTTCGGAACAATCGATACCTGGCTAGTATGGAAGCTGACCGGTGGAAAAGTACATGCAACCAGCTTTTCTAATGCTTCTAGTACAGGATGTATGGATGTTGAAAAGCAGGAGTGGTATCAGAAATTGTTTGACTATGTAGGAGTGCCGGTATCTGTATTCCCGAGCATCCAGTCAGAATCCTCCGATTATGGAGAAACTACTATTTTTGGAGGTTCTATTCCAATCCGTGGAGTGATTGCAGACCAGCAGTCCGCATTATTTGCAGAGGCATGTATTGATGCAGGAACCGTAAAATGTACCAATGGTACCGGCAGCGTCTTAAATATTAACGTTGGTTCAAAATTCCAGACATCACCGGGTGGAGTAGATACTATAATTGCATGGAACTTAGACGGAAAGTGTACATATGCAGTTGAGGGACTTGTCCCGGTTACCGGTTCTGCAATACAGTGGCTTCGTGATGGATTAAAAATTATAGAGAGTGCAAAAGATATAGAAAAATTGGCATCCAGTGTTCCGGATACAAACGGTGTATACTTCATTCCGGCATTAAGCGGATTGATGGCACCTCATCAGGACCCGTTCGCAAGAGGAATGATGATTGGAATCACCAGAGGTACGACAGACGCACATATTGCAAGAGCAACCTTAGAAGCAATTGCATTTTCCATCAAAGATATTTTGAATATTGTAGAAGAGAATGGCGTTAAAATTAAAGAGATTAAGATTGATGGTGGTGCTTCAAAGAATAATCTGCTGGCACAGACACTTGCAGATTACTGTGATGCTGAAATTATGCGTCCGGAATCCTTAGAAGCAACAGCCTTAGGGGCAGCCTATATGGTGGCATTATATGCAAACCTGATTTCCTCAGAAGACGTGAAAGGATTGGTAAAAATAGAATCCGAATTTAAACCGGAAATCAAAAAAGAGAAGATGAAAGAACATTACGAGTATTGGAAAGATGCTGTAGAACGTTCTAAAAAATGGATAAAAAGCCTAATCAGGTCAGGAAAAAATAGTAGGAGGAGAAAAGGATATGAGAGAGCGTTTTTTAAGCTTCGCGATAAACTTTTGAACACAACTCCCAAAATCTGTATCGAGAGAGCAAAGATTGTAACGGAAGCCTATAAGAAATATGATGCCTATCCAAATATTGAAAAAAGAGCAATGGCATTAGCGGATGTTTTAAGAAATATGACCATCTATATTGAAGAAGAGCAGCTTTTAGCCGGAAATCAGGCAAGTTCAAACCGGGCAGCACCGCTCTTCCCGGAATATGCATTTGCATATATTTTGGATGAATTAGATGATTTAGAAAAAAGAAGCAGTGACAAATTCACTATTACGGAGGAAAATAAAAAAGTATTAAGAGAAATTCTTCCGTGGTGGGAAGGAAAAACATTAAAAGACAGAGCTATTGCCATGCAGCCGCAGGAAGTGTTGGATGACCGTGTGACCGGTGTACTTGGATGGCAGGGAAATGTTTCGACAGGAGAAGGTCATATTGTTCCGGATTATGACATGGTAGTTCGTCTGGGCTTTGCCGGATTGAGAGATAAGATTCAAAAGCATATAGATGAATTGGATTTAAGTAAACCGCAGGATTTAGAAAAGCTGACCTTTTACCGTGCCTGCAAGGCGATTATAGACGGATGTCTGGATTACATAAAGCGTTACTGTATTTTAGCAGAAGAGCAGGCAGAGCAGTGTAAAGATGCAGCAAGAAAGGAAGAACTGTTAGGAATCAGCGAAAGATGTCAGGCACTCTTAGAAAGAGCACCGGAAACGTTTTTTGAGGCATTGCAATGTGTGTGGTTTGTACAGGTTATTCTGCATATTGAAACCAATGGACATTCCCTTTCCTTTGGACGGTTTGACCAGTACATGAATCCGTTCTTACAAAAGGATTTAAAGGAAGGCAGAATCACGATGGAAGAAGCAGAAGAAATGCTTGGCTGCTTTTACCTGAAGATATACAGCAACAATAAATTGCGTTCCTGGTCTAATACTTTAACGCAGATGGGCTCTCCTACCTATCAGAACATCTGCTTAGGAGGACAAAAGGCAGATAAAACCGATGCCGTAAACGAGATGTCATGGCTGTGTTTAGAAATGTTAGACGAAATACATCTGCCAGAACCGACGGTATATATCAGAGTACATGAAAACATATCGGAAGCATTCTTGAAAAGAGCGGTCAAAATTGTAAAACAGGGAGTGGGTATGCCTGCCTTTGTAAATGACCAGACAATTATTGCCGCATTAGAGAAAAGAGGCGTGACAAAAAGAGGATGCACTGAATTATTCCACCATGGGTTGTACAGAGGTTCAGGTTCGGGAAAATGGGGATATCGTGCAAACGGAAAGAGCAAGATTAATCTCTTAAAGATTCTTGAAATAGTTTTAAATGGAGGAAAAGACCCAAAATCCCAAAAGCAGGTATTTAACGATATGAAGCCATTAGAAGAATATACCTCCATTGAAGAGCTGAAGCAGGCTTATAAAGAGAGCGATAGAGTATTATATGCGCTTGCATGTCATTGCAGATAATGTCAATGAACTGGCAATGACCCAGATGACACCGGATGCATTTTGTTCTTTACTGGTACAGGATTGTTTAGGAAGAGGAAAGGCCATCAAGGAAGGCGGTACCATTTATGATATGGTTAGTGGCACTCTGGTTGGAATCCCAAATGTGGGAAATGCAGTCTATGCCATTAAGAAAAATGTTTTTGATGAAAAGAGAATGACGGCAGCAGAACTGAAAGAAGCCTTAGATACGGACTTTGCGGGAGAAAAAGGCAAAGTCATTAGGAAATATCTGTTAGAGCGGACAGAGAAATACGGAAACGATGAAAAGAGGTAGATAAGCTGACAAATGAGCTGGCAAACTATTATGTAAATCAGATATATCATTATAAGACCCTTCGTGAGGGAAAAGGGCCGATAGGATGCTGCTATACCAGTTCCACCGTAACCATAACTGCCAATATTCCTTCCGGTGCAATCGTTGGAGCCTCCGCAGACGGAAGAAAAAAGGGAATGCCGACAGCAGATGGAATATCTCCATCTACGGGAACGATGAAAAAAGGTTTAACGGCAATGTTCCAGTCAGTGGGAACGCTCAATACAGAACTTTTCACGGGAGGACAACTGTTAAATGTACGAATCAATCCAAGTACACTTAAGACAGAAGAGGACGAGGATAAATTCATACAGATTTTAAAGGCGGCAGGAAATCTTCATTGCTGGCACTCCCAGTATAATGTAGTTTCTAATGAAACCTTAAGGGATGCACAGAAGCATCCGGAAAATTATCAGGATTTAATGGTAAGGGTAGCAGGCTATAATGCATTATTTACCTCTTTGAATCAGGAATTACAGGAAGATATTATTGCGCGAACACAAATGGATTTGTAAATATTTTACAGGGGAAAGAAAATGGATGAAACGATGAGAGCAAATGTATTTAATATTCAGAGAAATTCCATACATGACGGACCGGGTATCAGAACAACGGTATTTTTTAAAGGGTGTCCTTTGCGTTGCAGATGGTGCTGTAATCCTGAATCGTGGAGAACAGAATCTTTTGTATATAGTGAAAACATAAAGTGCATCCATTGTGGAAAATGTGTTGCAGCATGTACGATGCAGGCAATCATAACAGAAAATGAAAAACAGGTAATAGAGTATGAAAAATGCATGGATTGTACGGACAAAAGTGTGTACAGATATGTCCTTCCGGTGCACTGTCTGTTATGGGCAGGGAGATGAGCGTAGAAGATATATGGGAAGAAGTAAAAAGAGATATTGTCTTTTACGGAAAAGGAAGGGGCGGTATCACAGCGAGCGGCGGAGAGCCGCTCCTCCATGCAGAATTTATAAGGACACTGTTTGAATACTGTCATGCACATAACATTACAACAGCGATAGAGACCTGTTTATGTGTAGGAAAGGAACAAGTCCGGGAAGTATTAGAAGTAACGGATTATGTAATGTGTGATTATAAACACTGGAACAAAGAGAAGTTTTACCAGTGGACAGGTGGCAATCTGGATATCATAGAAGAGAATCTGGCAGACATTCTAAGCAGCAAAAAAGATGTTGTAGTCCGGATTCCCCTGATTCCTGATTTTAACGCAGACAAAGAAACCATTCAGAGGATGTGTAAGAAATTAAGGGATTTTGGGGCAGAAAAGATAGAATTACTCCCATATCATCGCTTGGGAAAAATAAAATATGAAAACATGAATATGTCATATCAAATGAAGGATGACAGATTATTGCCGGAAGAGCTGATCCGGGAACTAAAAAGCATTCCTGAAAGCATGTGAGGGTTGTTGCAGATCCATCAGGATAAGTGGGAAGTGACGGTTAATCACTTCCCACTTTTTGGAATATAATCTAACAAATATTTTTTTATAATATCAAACGGTGCAGGTCCGATCCGAAGGACAGCCTCATGAAATGCCCGGTCGGTGTAATTTTCGCTAAGGGCTTTTTTTGCATATTTCTGTAAATCTAAAAACTTCAGATACCCGATATAGTATTTTAAATAGTTTGCCGGTTCACCTAAGATGTATTCATAGGTGTCATTTGCGGCGGAAGCATTGCTGATGCCATAGTCAGAGAGGAAATTCTTAACATCAGAAGCATCCCAGCCCTGATAGTGGATTCCCATATCCATGCTTGCATACAGGCTCAGCAGAATGGACTGGTTTAATTGAAGAACCTTGGCAAGATCCTTATCAAGTCCTGCATACTGATAGGAAATCATTTCGACATAGGTTGCCCAGCCCTCCGTGTAGCCGGAGTAATTCAAAAGCTGACGCACGGACGGCAGACCGGAAGTATTTGCAAAGACGTTCTGGTACAGATGTCCCGGAAAGCCTTCATGTGCTAAGGTTGTAAAGAGCTTCATTTTTTCATAATGAGACCCTTCATTAATATAAATAGAATTTTCTTTATAGTCATCGATCGGAGAAGTTAAGTAAAAAGCAGGAGACAGATAATCTTCTAAGGCTTCATCCACATACTTTACCGTAAAATTCGCATCCGGTGCCTCCGGGAAATCCTTCTTGATCGTCTCCTTTAACTGTGCAAGGATCTGTGACGGATCACTGGTATCAAGCTGGTAGGATTCGCTCTCCTTTGCCAAAATGGGATTTTTGGTCAGCAGTTCGGAAAGCTGCAACAAATCTTCTTTTCGTTTTTGTTCGACCTGTTTTTGTAAGTCCTTGATACTGTCGGATGAGCCGGTGGAGTATCTGACCAGATATTCATAGTAGTCTTTTCCGTCCTCGTAATTGCAAAGACCGCCTTTGTTACTGCCGGAATCTTTAAGTTCTTCTATGGCGGCGGCAAGATTTTTATAAGCCGGGATAATCTTTTTTAAGACATAGGTTTCGTTTTGGGAACGATATTCCTCCTTGGCACTTGTGCTTAAGGTGGACAGAGATTCGATCCGGTTATCAAAAGTCTCGATCAAAAAGCAGGATTTCGGGTTTTCTATAAAATCCTGACACTGGCTGATAACGGTGTCAGCGTTTTGCTTAGACATAAAAAGTCCGGCATTTGCCTTTGATTTTTCAAACTGAATGATCTCATCAAAATAAGAAGGAAGCAGTGACAGCAGTTCTAAGTAATCGGTGACATCTTTCTCGCAGCGGAAAGTATATTCTGCTAGAAGAACCGGAAGCTGGGTATGGGTACCGGTACTTGGCTGGAGAACCTCGCTGTAGAGATAGAGCTTTGCATTATCGAGTTCTAACTTAGAGTAATCATCTAAAATATCATAGGTAAGCTGCTGATCATCCCGTAAAGCAGGATAAGAAAAATCGTCTAACGAAGAACGCATATTTTCTAACATGGTAACACTTTCGGACAGGGATTCATCCGTGACGGAACCTAAGGAAATCTCATAATCATTGATCCCATAGGCAGCCGGGTCAGCCAGCGTATAATGCAGGGCGATCGTGTTCAGAGTGACCTCCTCTTCAAACAGTTCATCGGTATAGGTGTCGAACTCTGACTGGATCTCGGATTCTTTTTCTTCGGATTTCAGGGAAGGAAGAGATTTTTTGACATTACAGCCCGTAAAAAAAGAAGCCGTAAGTACAAGACTCATTCCCAAAGCAGCAAAACGTTTTCTATATGTCATGATTTTGTCCATCCGTTCTTATATTTAAGTTACCTCATTCTAACATATCTTATCGTAGAATTATATATTTTATTCTTCTTTTTCAGAATCTTCATCGAATGCAAAAGTATGCATAGAATAGAAAAAAAGCAAGAGGAAAAATCCATGTTAAATTACCTATGGGGCTTTATGATCATCATAGGAACGATTTTTGCAGCTTTTACCGGAAATCTGCCAAGTGTCACGGAAGCGGCGCTGGATTCGGCAAAAGAAGCGGTAATGCTTTGCATTACGATGATCGGAGTCATGTCCTTCTGGGTGGGGCTGATGAAGATTGCGGAGCGGGCAGGACTGATAGAGGGGGCTTCTAAAAAATTAGAGCCGCTTTTAACCTTTTTGTTTCCTTCTATCCCAAAAGATCATAAAGCAAGAGAATATATTTCCACAAACATGATCGCAAACTTTTTTGGACTTGGCTGGGCGGCAACACCTGCCGGGATCAAGGCGATGGAGGAGCTTGAAAAATTAGAGGATGAAAGAAGAAAAAGTCCGGTGCTTGGCAAAAGAGGAGTGCCAAAAGGCATCGCTAATACAGAAATGTGTACATTTTTAATTGTCAATATTTCCTCGCTGCAACTGATCCCGATCAACATTATTGCCTATCGGACGCAGTATGGTTCCACAAACCCCACAAGAATTGTGGGAGCGGCAATTTTAGCAACCACGGTGTCGACTGATCTAAGTCTGCCTGAGTCAGGTTGTGATGGAGTGACGTGTACGTCTTAAACACCCCGTCCATGGGGCATTAAGACTTTGCTGCCGTCCATGGCAGCAAAATGAGCAGACAGCAGATTTTATCTCCTGTGTTGCATTTGGCAGAAACGGAGAGTTTGCTGAGAAGTATTTGAAGCAGGGTACAAAGATTGCGATTACAGGTCGTATTCAGACAGGCAGCTATACCAATAAGGACGGCAATAAAGTTTATACAACAGAAGTTGTCGTAGAAGAGCAGGAGTTTGCAGAGAGCAAGAATGCATCTGGAAACAACGGCGGTGGATATCAGCAGGAAGACAGACCAGCACCTGGTAATGCCAGTGCAGATGGATTCATGGATATTCCAACAGGATTGACAGGCAACGATTTACCATTTAAGTAAGGAAATTAAATGGAGGTAATGGCGGTAACGCTCAGTATCGGAATCGGATACAACGCGGGAACCTATAACCAGAATGCGGAGTATGCAAGAGCGGCGATCGACCTTGCACTCGGACGAGGCGGCGATCAGGTGGTCATCAAAGAGCGTGACCAGATCACCTACTATGGTGGAAAATCCCAGAAGGTAGAGAAGAACACCAGAGTAAAAGCCAGAGTAAAGGCAGAAGCGCTCCGGGAGCTGATCGAGGGCAGGGAACGTGTCCTGATCATGGGACACCGTATAGCCGATGTCGATTCCTTTGGAGCTGCAGTCGGAATCTATTGTGCAGCAAGAGTTCTTGGAAAGCCGGCACATATTGTCATAGATGAGGTTACCTCCTCCTTACGCCCGATCAAGGAGTGTTTTACCAAAGAGAATGGTTATCCGGAAGACTTATGTATTACCAGTGAAACGGCATTACATAAGGTAGACAGCCGGACGCTGGTCATGGTTGTGGACACAAACCGTCCAAATTACACGGAATGTCCGGAGCTGCTGACGAAGACAAAGTCGATCGTAGTGTTTGACCATCACAGACAGACCAGTGATGTGGTAGAAAATCCAATTTTATCCTATATCGAGCCATATGCATCCTCTACCTGTGAGATGATCGCAGAGGTATTGCAGTATTTTACGGAAAATATCAAGTTAGAGCCCAGTGAGGCAGACTGCATCTATGCAGGAATCCTCATTGATACCAATAACTTCATGACAAAGACAGGTGTGCGTACTTTTGAGGCAGCAGCATATTTAAGACGTTGTGGTGCGGAAGTAACCCGCGTACGCAAAATGCTCAGAAACGATATGGATGCCTACAAAGCAAGGGCAGAAGCAGTCCGTCATGCGGAAGTTTACAGAGGACAGTTTGCAATTTCCGTATGTCCGGCAGATAAGATAGAGAGCCCGACCATTGTCGGAGCGCAGGCAGCAAATGAGCTGTTAAACATTATCGGGATCAAAGCATCCTTTGTATTGACACCTTATCAGGGCAAGATTTATGTAAGTTCCCGTTCCATAGATGAGATCAACGTGCAGTTGATCATGGAGCGGCTTGGCGGCGGCGGACATCTGAATGTTGCCGGAGCACAGCTTACCGATTGCACTGTGGAGGAGGCAAAACAGAAGATACAGAATACATTAGACGAAATGTTAGAGGAAGGAGACATTGAATAATGAAGATTATTTTATTACAGGATGTAAAAACATTAGGAAAAAAAGGAGATGTCGTAGAAGTCAGTGCGGGTTATGCACGGAACTATGATTCTTCGAAAAAATTAGGAGTAGAGGCAACACCAAAGAATCTGAATGATCTCAAATTACAGAATCAGCATGCAGAAAAGTGGCACAGGAGAACTTAGAAAAGGCAGCGAAGGAACTTGCAGCAAAAAGATGAAGGAAAAGCTAAAATAGAAGTAAAGATCAAAGTTGGAGAAGGCGGAAGAACTTTCGGTTCTGTATCAAGCAAAGAGATTGCAGAGGAAGCTAAAAGCACAGTTGAATCTTAATGTTGATAAAAAGAAGATCCAGTTAAAAGAGCCGATCACGTTCCTCGGAACACACCATGATGTGTCTGTAAAGACTTCATACGAAGGTAACAGGAACACTGCGTGAAAGTAGTTGTAAGGAAAAGCATAAGGAGGAGAAATCTTTATGGATGGAAGCAGCAATCAAGCGGGTAATGCCAAACAGTGCGGAGGCAGAGGCAGAACAGTCTGTTCGGTTCCATGATCATGGACAGAGAAGCAGTCATGGCGGCATCCGAGAGATTTAACAGGGGATGATTTTTATCAGACAAGCATATGGAATCTTGTTTAATTCTATGTTGGAACTGTTTCATGCGATGGAAAACCGGTCGATCTGATCACCTTGCAGAATATTGAAAGAAAAGGATGTCCCGCCAGAGATCAGCAGCATGGAGTTTGCAAAGATTTGCTGATGGGAACACAGACTTCTGCAAATATCAAGAGCTATGCTGAAATTGTACGTGAAAAATCAATCATGCGTCGCCTGATCAAAGTAAATGAAGAAGGCGGAAAATGCCTGTTATCTGCAGAATCAGCCATTAGAGGAGATCCTTTCTGGAAGATGCACAGAAGCAGGTTTTTGCACTTTTGCAGAGACTGGGAATTCAGAAGAGTATGTACCGATCAAGCAGGTTGTACTCAATGCATTGGAGTAATCGAGCGTGCGTCTAAGACAAAGGAAAGTGAACAGGAATTCCGACAGGATTCATTGATCTTGATTATAAGTTGTCCGGTCTGCAACGCTCAGACCTTGTACTGATCGCAGCCCGTCCTTCCATGGGTAAGACTGCCTTTGTTTTGAATATCGCACAGCATGTGGCATTCCGTCAGAATCTCGCAGTGTAGCGATCTTTAGTCTTGAGATGTCCAAGGAGCAGTTGGTAAACCGTCTGTTTTCACTGGAATCTCATGTGGATGCACAGATTTTAAGAACCGGTAATCTGTCAGATACGGACTGGGAGAAGCTGATCGAAGGAGCAGGAACGATTGGATCTTCCCGGATGATCATTGATGATACGTCAGGTATCACTATTTCTGAGATGCGATCCAAATGCAGAAAATATAAGCTGGAAATGGGACTTGATCTGGTTATCATCGACTACTTACAGTTGATGAGCGGAAGCAATTCAAGAAAAGAATGAGAGCCGTCAGCAGGAGATTTCTGAGATCTCACGTTCTTTGAAAGGTCTTGCCGAGAATTGAATGTTCCGGTGATCGCACTGTCACAGCTCAGCCGTGCCGTAGAACAGAGACCGGAGCACCGTCCGATGCTTTCTGACCTGCGTGAGTCCAGGAGCGATCGAACCAGCTAAAAGCCATCAAGATGCTCTTACACGAAGAACAGCCGCTTTTAGAGACAGAACCTCAACCGAAGGAAAAAGCGAAGGCAAAGGAAAAACCACAGGTTCCGGCGGCAACAGCACAGCCTCAGATGGCGCAGGTCACGCATATCACAAAACAGCGTGTACAGAGCAGTAAAATCGGGGCAGATGAAAAGATGGAACAGTTTCAGAATCTGATGACAGGAATTGTAAAAAGAGCAATTGAAGAGAACAATCAGGCACTGGGACTTGCAGTGGGAGAGCAGGTAGGAGAACGCGTCCTAAAAGAAATGAATTACTTAGCAAGGGAGCAGGAAGAGCAGGCGGAGGAGCGGTATCTCAGACTGGATGAAGCCATTCGCCAGCATCATAAGTCTAAGAAACTTTTTCATAAAAAGTCCAAGGATAAGACAGTCCTGCCAAAGACAACACAACTGACATAACAGGCGTTCCTCAGAACGGAGAAGAAGCTGCACACGAGCATTTCGTATGCAGCTTCAAGTATGTATGGTATCAAATTATTACTTATCTCCGATTCTGTTCTGGGCAATCTCATCTACAACACCCGGTTCAGCGAGGATGTTGATCATGGAATCGCCGATTTCATCAATTTCATTTGATGCGATCTTACGAAGAATACGGCGTACAACTTTGCCGGAGCGGTTCTTAGGCATTTCTCTTACAAACTGGATCTTGCCCGGAACAGCGATAGGTCCGATATCGGAACGGACAACCGCTTTTAATTCTTTGCGGATATCTTCTTCGCTTTCTTTCGAATTTTTATCTAAAATAACAAATGCATATAAGTCTTCACCTTTTACCTTATGCGGATAACCAACAACAGCAGCTTCCACAATTGCCGGATGGGAAAGTAAAGCGTCTTCGATCTCTACGGTACCAAGACGGTGACCGGAGATGTTTACAACGTCATCGATACGTCCGGTGATCCAGAAATATCCATCCTCATCTTTGTATGCACCGTCACCGGTAAAGAAGTATCCCGGCTGTTGTGTATAATATCCATTCTGATGACGTTCCGGTTCACCGTAAAGTGTACGCATGATTCCCGGCCATGCAGAGGCTAAGCAAAGCTCACCTTTTTCATTGACATCTGCTTCAACGGCAGGCTCATCTCCTGAGGTTCTGCTGCGCAGAACTACCGGTTTTACACCGAAGAACGGAAGTGCAGCACTTCCCGGCTTAGAACCGAAAGCTCCCGGAATTGTGGAGATCAAAACACCGCCGGCTTCTGTCTGCCACCAGGTATCAACGATCGGACAGCGGTCGTGTCCAACATAGTGGCTGTACCAGTGCCATGCCTCCGGGTTGATCGGCTCACCTACGGAACCTAAAAGACGCAGAGTGGAGAGATCATGTTTTTCAATCCACTGAATGTCCTGATTCATCAGAGCACGGATAACAGTAGGTGCTGTATAGAAAATAGTAACTTTAAATTTGTCAATAATATGCCAGAAACGGTCAGGTTCCGGATAAGTTGGAACAGATTCGTACATAACGGTAGTTGCTCCGTTTAAGAGCGGACCGTATACAATGTAGGAATGTCCGGTGATCCAGCCGATATCTGCAGTACAGAAGAAAATATCATCTTCTTTATAGTCAAAGATATACTTAAATGTAGTATAAGTATAAACCATATAACCTGCGGTTGTATGGAGGGTTCCTTTGGACTTCCGGTAGAACCGGAAGTATACATAATGAAGAGAGGATCTTCTGCGTCCATTTTTTCAGCCGGACAGTAATCAGAAATCTCATCTAACATCAGTTCTTTTGAAAGGGAAGTATCTCTATAGGTAATATAAGGAACTTCAAAGTCTACCATGCGGTCTACAACGAATACATCGTCGATGGTAAGACCTGCATTTGCACATAACATACATGCTTTATCAGCATTTGCTTTTGCGTTGATCTTTTGTCCTGAACGCCAGTAGCCGTTTGTGGTAACCATTTTTTTAGCACCACATGCTAACATACGGTCTGCTAATGCTTCTGCGGAAAAGCCACCGAATACAACGGTATGAACGGCTCCGATTCTTGCACATGCTAACATAACGACCGGGAGCTGCCAGATCATCGGAAGATATAATACAATGCGGTCGCCTTTCTTAACGCCGTTCTTTTTCAGAACGTTTGCAAAACGGCACACATGCTTTAAAAGGTCGTTGTAAGTAAATCTCTTACAATCGGCTTCCGGTTCACCCTGGAACAGAAGTGCAACTTTATCGCCTCTTCCTTTTTCAATCTGTGCATCCAGACAGTTATAACAAATGTTTGTTTTTCCACCTACGAACCATTCGTTATCTCCGATCTCCGGTTCGCCACGGTAAACCTGTGTCCAAGGTTTGAACCAGTGGAAATCTTTTGCGATGTACCCCCAGAATGTATCCGGTTCAATTGATTGTTTCCACATTCTTTCGTACTCTGCACGGCTTTGAATGTGAGCCTGTTCAACAAATTCTCTTGAAGGTAAGTATAAATCATCTCTTTTCTCTGTCATGGTAAAGACCCCTGTCCTTATAATTTGTATTTCATTTTGTGCAAGATTGTACTTGAAAAAATACATTTCTTATATTCTATTTTACAGATTGTTAATTATTTGTCAATAGGTAATTGTTATTTTTTTTTAACAAAATTTAGGATTCAAAGGTAACTTTGCAGAATTTCTTCTTTCCACGCTTTACAACTTTGCCTTCTGCAAAGTCCCCAGGGGTGTAGGAAGTGTGGATATCCTGTACCTTTTCACCATCGACTGACACGCCGCCCTGCTCCGTATTTCTGCGGGCTTCAGAACGGGATGCACATAATCCGGTTGCAACCAGTACGCCTAAAATATCGATAGAGCCGTCACGCAGATCGGATTCCTTTAAAACAGCAGTTGCCATATTTTCAGCATTTCCGCCGCCGGAAAAGAGTGTGCGGGAGCTGTCCTGTGCTTTTTTTGCTTCTTCTTCGCCGTGAACTAATTTGGTTGGAAGGAAGGTCAACATACGGATACATTTTAAAACATCTGCATCGGCAACATTTCTCCAATACTGGTAGAAGTCAAACGGAGAGGTCTTATTCGGGTCGAGCCATACGGCACCGGACTGGGTTTTTCCCATTCTTTTTGCCCTCAGAATTGAGAAGCAGTGTGATGGTCATGGCATAGGCATCTTTGCCAAGCTTACGGCGGATCAGCTCGGTACCGCCAAGCATGTTGCTCCACTGGTCATCGCCACCGAACTGCATGTTGCAGCCGTATTTCTGGTATAGCATGTAGAAATCGTAGCTCTGCATGATCATGTAGTTGAATTCTAAGAAGCTCAATCCTTTTTCCATACGCTGCTTATAGCACTCAGCCGTCAGCATGCGGTTAACGGAAAAATGAGCACCGACTTCGCGTAATACATCAATATAGTTCAGATTCATCAGCCAGTCAGCATTGTTTACCATCAGGGCTTTTCCTTCAGAAAAGTCGATGAATTTGCTCATCTGCTCTTTGAAGCAGTCGCAGTTGTGCTGAATGGTTTCCGGTGTCATCATCTGACGCATATCGGTACGTCCGGATGGATCACCGATCATTCCGGTACCGCCACCGATCAATGCGATCGGTCTGTTTCCGGCCATCTGAAGACGTTTCATTAAGCAGAGTGCCATAAAATGTCCGACATGAAGGCTGTCAGCCGTCGGGTCGAAACCGATATAAAAAGTAGCTTTTCCATTATTGATCAGTTCTTTGATCTCTTCTTCGTCTGTTACCTGCGCGATTAAGCCGCGGGCAACTAATTCATCGTATAATGTCATAGTTCTGTCTCCTTTAATAATAATATAATGTTGTTTCGGGGTATTTTTATGAATGATCCGGATGTCCAAATCAAATGTTATCTGTAAATTGCACAAATAAACTATGGAAAGATTCTTTTTGTGCAAACTATATATTAGTTTGGACATCTGAAAAATAAAAAAACCCCGTCCTGATCAAAGGACGAGGCACATACCCGTGTTACCACCTAAGTTTACAGCCAGTTCACACTGTCTGTCTCAATAAGTACGGCAAAAAAGCGATACTCTGGCACGATAACGTGTGCGAATCCGTTGCAGCCTACTAATTTTTTATAAAAAATATTCGGTGCAAGGCTCCAAGATGTATTCGGAATCAGCAGCTCATGCACCTCTCAGCGACCGGTCACTCTCTGTATGACTGTTCTCATTCTTACTTCTTCTTTTCTACGCCTGTCTGTAAAACTACCGTCATTATAGGGGTAAAATACAGGTTTGTCAACAATGAACGGGCAAAAGTGGATAAAAAAGTGGATAAAGTAATTGACAAATGAGAATCAATAAGATATGATTACGAAAGTGATTCCGTGAGGGAGTAGTTTGCGAGAAATCGTGATTTGTCAACAGACCCGGTCATGTAGGATGTGACCTGGCAAATCTTAAAAAATGAGACTCATGTATATCAGATTTTCTGATATGCGTGGGTCTTTTTTGTGTGGCAGACAGAATTTGCGGGCATGATTTTTAAAAAGATCGGGGAGATCAGAACAAAATGAATACAAAGGAGATAAGAAAGTAATGGGATATTTGGAATTATTATTGATCGGAGTCGGACTTGCAATGGACGCATTTGCAGTGTCTATCTGTAAGGGTCTGAATATGAAAACTATTAATAAGAAACATTGTTTTATCATTGCATTGTTTTTTGGAGGATTTCAGGCATTGATGCCGTTTATCGGATGGCTTGCCGGAATACAGTTTGAACACTATATCAAAGCATTTGACCACTGGATCGCATTTGTTCTTCTGGTTGTGATCGGTGGACATATGGTGGTAGAGGTTTTTCGTGGAGAGGACGAGGAAAACGAGGTCTGTCTTTGCGCAGCAGAGGCAGTGGAGGAACATCTGGATATAAAAGAGTTGTTTTTACTGGCGATCGCAACCAGTATTGATGCACTCGCAGTCGGCGTGACGTTTGCTTTTTTACAGGTAGAGATCGTACCTGCGATCATCATTATAGGAAGTGTGACGTTTGTAATTTCAGCAGCAGGAGTCTTTATTGGAAATATATTCGGAAGCAAATATAAGAGCCGTGCGGAGCTTGCCGGTGGAATTATTCTGATTTTACTGGGAATTAAGATTTTATTAGAGCATTTAGGAATTGTTTAAGGATATTTTACAGAAAATTTATGGTATTGGAATTGCATGGTAACGAGGGTGCATGGTATAATGAGCGTAAGCAAGTCAACATGCCTGCATGATCGATAAGCGGTGAAATTATTGAGTGAGTTATACTCACGATGTAATGGCGCACAACAAAATTCAACCATACATAGAAAGGGGAAGAACGATGGCATTTTTTGATAAACTTGGAGAGACAATTGTAAACGTTGGGAAAGATGCAACACAGAAAGCAAAGGATTTATCAGGTGTTGCAAAGCTGAACTTAGATATTAAGGCAAAAGAGGACTATGTTCAGAGACAGTATACAGAACTTGGAAGAATCTATTATGAAGAGCATAAGACAGAGAGCGAAGTAGATGGAGCAGAGCATTTTGAATTGATCAAAGAGGCTTTAGAAGAGATCGAAAGAATGAAGCTTGAGATCATGGAATTAAGAGGAACCAAAACCTGTCCAAAATGCGGAGCAGAGCTTGCTGACGGAGCAGAATTCTGTAGTGCCTGCGGCGAGAAGGTTTCTGTTGTAGTCGATACAGCATCCTGAGGCTGAGGATGTGACAGTAGAAGAAGTATCCGAAGAGGAGAAAAAAGAAGAACTGTAAGAAGCTATTTTTTAAAGCTTAATGAAATATTATGAGAAATGAAAGCCTGCCGGGAATTCGTTGAGGATTCCCGGCAGGCTTTTTTGCACCTCTTGATGATTTTTTTTATTAAGATCTAGTATAAGATGCCGTTTATTTTGCAGTGGATGCCCTGTTGGGAAGCAATCGTACGATAATGGTGGGCATTGACATTGTCAATTAACAAATTGCTGTTACTGCGTTCACAGGATTTCAGAATATCTATTTTTTGTATCTGGGAATAAGAGTATTCTTTTTTTCTGATAAGTTGTGAATTCTCGTTAAAAGCAAAAATATATCGAATAAGTTCAACATCCTGGTTTAGCATATATTTTTCCTTGCCTGTCTGAGTTCCGTGGCTTTCATCTATCCAGGTACAAATGCAGAATTTTTCCATATTAATATTTGCATTTACGGAAACTTTATTATTAGATACCCAGCCAAGCATATAGCCTGTGTGAATATCTGCAAGAAGCACATCTACATGATTCAGTTTTGAGTTACTAAATGTTGGATTGTAATTGATAGCCAGCGGACCGTGGTTTTTCCAAAAGATGTCTGTATTGTTAGTAAAATTGAGAATTTTTTTGTACATTTTAGATGTTGTGGAAATGTTATTTGGAATTATAGCCGTACTGACAGGATTTCTGCCAATGATATCATTGAAGAGATGTTGTGGTCTGTTGTAACCATTTGATTTATAAGTGCGATTTTGAATTCCCATTAAATGGGGAAAATTTGTTTTTTCTCCAATAAGGATAAAACTTTTTCCATCATATGTGATCACAAGATAAAATGTCTTCAAATAATGTTCCTGGAAGAAATCAGCACATCGTTGTATGTCCGAAATATTCATGATTCCTCCTATTAGAAAACAAAAGCTCCCGGACTTATCCGAGAGCCTTGCTACCGGCAATCGTTCACGATTATTTTTTATACAGGGGAGTGCCGGATCAGCCGATCTGATTCCCTCAGCAAGTGAGCCTGTGTTGTTTTCTACCATCAGTATATACAATATTATAAAAAAGTCTATGGTAAAGTTGCACAAAAAAATTTTGGAAAGATTGCATTTCAGAAGCCGTCTCTTGTATTTCATTCGCTATATTTGTCATGTTATCCCGTTTTTTCACACAACCAAAAAGTAAACTGCTAGAATAACAGCATCTTTGATATAGCTAAAAGGGGGAGAAGGAATATGTTAAACAGTATTCTGGCATATGTAACATTTAATATCAAAGCACTTTTAAAAAACAAGATTTCTTTTGTCTGGTCCATTGCTTTACCACTGGTAATGTTCTGGATAGACAAAGATGCGATCTCAAGTGAAGTAGAATTGATCTACTGGTGGGTGTATATGGTCTTATGTTCCTATATCTATGGGATTGGCCTGTATGCACTGGAATTAAGGGAATCGGGAAGCCTTAGGACGATCTTTTTCGATACAGCGTTCCTCCTGGAGTTTTTTCTTAGGGAATCTGTTGACACAGATATTGTTCTGCATTATCAGTATCGGAATATTTGATATTGTTGTAATAATTGCAAAAGGATTTTCAATAACGCATATTCTTTTTTACAGTATCTATACGATCCTGGTGTGTATACCGTTTGCATTCCTGAGTTATGTGGTTACACTGCTGCCCAGTGTTCATGCCGATACGATACGGACGATTTTTTCTGTTGTGATATTTGGAATGTTTATGCTGCTAAGCACGGATCTCGCGATCAACAGGTACAATCCAATGTTTTATATCTCGCAAATGCTGATGCAGAAAACCATGAACAATCTGATCCTGTATAGTATTGTGTCGCTGGTATCCATAGCACTTGGCATGTTAGGGATCATAAAATTTGAACCGGGTTCCAATGAAAGGAGGTGAGAAGCAGGATGTGTGCGGAAAATATTTTTGTCGATGAACTATCCATAGAACCGTGTCACAAGAGCATGACAATGACTTTTCAGAAGGGATTGAATTATCTGAAGGGGCAGAATGGTTCGGGAAAAACCATGCTGTTAGACTATGTGGCAGGGATCAGAAATGACCAGAAACAACGGATATCGGGGAATGAGAATATCGTTTATATTAACCAAAACATCTTTTTTGCAGATCGTTTAACAGGAACGGATTTTGTAAAATTTGTATATCGGCTGGACAATAAAAGCAGGGAAAGAGAAAAGTTTTTTGAGTTTACGGAAAGATTTGACATAGATAAAAAAGTTGATGTAAAGACATTGATGGAAAAACAGTGGGGGCTGTTGTCAGGTGGTGAGAGGAAATACCTGTATTCCATGGTATTGCTGTCGTTAGACAGGGAATGGTACATTTTAGATGAGCCGTTCGCCTATTTAGACACCGAGAAAAAGGAGATTTTGTGGAAAGTCATAGAAGCATTTGCATCAGAAGGAAAGGGCATTATATTGACATCACATGAGGAGGATAGTAGAATAAACGGAAGTGACATCCATGTCATAAATTTGGATTAAGTTGACAGGAGAAATACCGTGAAGGTAGAAATCAGACTTACACAGGATGCATATGAGCCGTATGCGGTGATCTACACGAATGAGATTACCGATGAAGTGCGTGAGACAGCGGATTCCATTCATGCATCCAACAGGATCGTAATTGCAAATGAAGATGAGAGAAGCATTGTTCTTTCTGCAAGGGATATCTATATGATCCGCATAGAAGATGCAGCCGTATGGATTCATTGTAAAGAAAAAAAATACAGTGCGAAAAAGCGGTTGTGCGATATCGAAAAGGCACTGGGCGAAGGCTTTATGCGGATTTCTAAAACAACGCTGGTAAATCTCAAGTATATTGCATATGTAGAGCCGTATTTTAACGGAACGATGCTATTAGTAATGAAAAACGGCAGTAAGGACAGTATTTCAAGAAAGTACCTTCCAAAATTCAAAGAATATTTAGGATTATAAATCATGAAAAGAATCATAGAACTTTCCATAAAAGGTGTCGGTCTGGCACTGGCACTCTTTGCTGTATTCGGTTTGGTAGCGGATGTGGCAAACCAGGGAGTGTTTACATTAAAAAATTACAATTATACCAAAATGGTCATTGGGGCAGTCATCGTGGGACTTGGTTTTTCTGTTCCGGGAATCGTATATGAAACAACCGATTTTTCCTATGCGGTAAAAATTCTGATCCATATGGGAACGGGATGTGTCATCTTTTTGATTACCGGATATGCCGTAGGATGGTTCTCGTTAGCAGGAGGGATAAGACAGTGCATGCCTCCGATCTTAGCAAGCCTTGGAACATCGGTATTGCTCTGGGTCGTATTCATGCTTCGGGACAGGAGAACGGCAGAAAGGATCAATGAAAGGATCAGGGAGCTCGAAGATGAGGATGAAGTTCATGTGACAAAGGAAGCATAGTGGATGCTGGCAAAAAAAACGAAAGAGGCAGTGGTTGAGTCTGATCTTGATCACTGCCTTTGTTTTGTTGAAATCAAAAAGGAGTCGAATTACTCCGACTCCTCAAGTATGTGTCCGCAAACACATACCCCAATTACTGCCTATAATATATTATAAGTAGAAAAAATATGCAAGTGTCAGATAGAATTTTTAGTAAATCCATGCGGGAAGCTAAATCCGGATGGATTGTAATGGATGAAACATCATGTTTTACGGAAAGAGCATAGTCATTTGTGATTTTCTCACATTCCAGGATAAAGGCTATAATTTCGGTTTTTGAAACCTTTAGTAATTTTAGATAGTAACAGATGAGAATAATATAATCACCGATGGTTTTGAAATTTATGTAAGGCATTCCCATTTCTAAAATGAGGCATTGTTTCATTGCTCTGGAAGGATCCATCTTTTTGAAACGTGTATCGTATACGATATCGTTATGTGCAATGGCATTTCGTAAATCTTTTAAAGCAAATACATATTTATAAAGCAGTTCCCGATAGGTGTCACAGGATAAATTTATACCGATGGCACGGGATACTTTTTCACGCATATCTATGGTCAGACAGGAAAGCAGGTAACCCAAATTCCCCATTGTAAGAATTTCAAAAATTGCCCAGAGGGGAACTTCAGAATGGAAGACGATTTGAAGATGATACAAAAAAACGATACCCTTTGTATCCATGAAAATAACCGGTGTTGATCAACTGTTGCTTTTGGGAATCTCCTGAGTATTTTTAGTAATATATGGAGTATAATACAATTATAGGGAAGAAGCAAGCCACAACAAAGAAGAGTTGGTGTTAAAATACCGCACACCAACTTTTCCTGTGGAATAGCTGCTTTTTTCATCCCCTAATCCTCACCGACACCCAGTAACTTCTTCACGGCATTCTGCATCTCTTCGTGTTGCCGGTATTTCTGGATCAATTCATGCTCTTCTTTAGAGAGGAAGAGCTCTTCTGACGGCGGCTGATAGCCGAAAGTCTCTAAAATATTATCAATCTTATAAATTTTACAAAGGACTAACAGCGTATCCGCATCCGGCTGGGTCTGTCCGCTTTCCCATCCGTAAATGGTCTTTGTGGCAAATGGAAGATTTTGTTCCTCTAATTTAAAGACCACATCTTCCACCGAGTAGTGGTTTTGTTTTCTATATTCTTTTAAAACTTTTGCAATATTTGGGTTTTTCATGTTTTCACCTCTTTCGTTATCATATAGTACCCTATATTTTGCGTCAATAAAGTCTGAAAAATTCTTTGAAATCAAGGAAATACCGTATTGATATTCCTTTATAAAAAAGAATATAATGGAGTTCTAAGTGGGGAATTCTCTTCTTCAAAGAAAACAGGAGGATCGTATATGAGGAATGAAGCGACATTATGGCTTGCAAAGTACATGGAAGATCATGGAATTTCTACAGAAAAAATAAGCAGGGAACTTCATATACCAAAGAAAAAGCTGATTCCGGGAACAAAAGAAAGTCTGGACGCAGACGAATTTTTAGCACTTTGTTCCTATCTTCAAATTAACCCCCAAACTATACCGATCAGACAGGGAGAAAAATGATTACATATATATGCCGCAATAAGGACATTAAGACAGGAGAAGATTTACCCTGCACCAATACCGTATGTAAGACAAGCATCTGCCCATCCTGTGGTCAGAGAGCAGATGCCGGCTCACAGTTATACTGGTGCAAAAGCTGCAAAACCCCTATATATGAGGAAGTCTGCCCTATCTGTAATAAGAAAGGAAAGAAGCTGGCAACGGATCTGCGTCCGGTCTTTCCGGAAGAGAGGCTGCTGTTAGAGCTCATTTTGGGGACACCCTATGCATTTTTAGAGAAGTCTGTGTGGAATGGTTCAGGAAATCACTATTATGTAGATGGGAAGAGAATTCCTTTTTCCGTAAAGGATTTAAAACAACTGAATATTGATAAAGTGCGGGAAGAATATCAGAAATATCAGGGAAAAAATACAGACCGGTATTTTAAAGAACAGATGGAGATATTCTTACAGGCAAACAGAGAGCGTTATGAGGCACTGGTGGAAGAGGCAGATGAGTATATCCGCAGAGTGGCAGCAGATTATAACTTTATGGAAATGTTTGTTTCGTTCAGCGGTGGAAAAGACTCTACCGTTGTTTCTGATCTGGTCATGCGGGCACTCGGAAACCCGAAAGTGCTCCACATTTTTGGTGATACGACACTGGAATTTCCATTTACCTATGAATATGTAAAACGTTTTAAGCAGGAGCATCCGCAGACACCGGTCATTACCGCTTGCAACAAAAGAAGGATTTTGAGGAACTCTGTCGTATGATCGGGCCGCCAAGCCGTGTGATGCGCTGGTGCTGTACGGTCTTTAAGACCGGAAGTATCCAAAAGACCATCAAGTCCCTGTTTCGCAATAAAAAAGAAATCCTGACTTTTTACGGCATCCGAAGAAGTGAGTCGGCAAGCAGGAGCAAGTATGACAGGGATTCGGACAGTCCGAAGATCACAAAACAGAGGATCATATCACCGATCATTGACTGGATGGATTTTGACATCTGGCTTTATCTTCTGACTACGGGAATCGACTTTAACCGGGCATACCGGCTGGGTTATGCGAGAGTGGGCTGCTGGTGCTGCCCGAATAACAGTGGATGGTCGGAGTTTTTATCAAAAATCCATATGAAGGAGCAGAGTACGCATTTTCGGGAGATGCTTTTGAGTTTGCAAGGGAAATTGGAAAAGAAGATGCAGAGGTATATGTGGATGAAGGATATTGGAAGGCAAGACAGGGAGGGAACGGAGTTGCCTATGCACAGAAATCCGTCATTGCATTCGAGCCATGTGCGACGCAGGAAAATACCTATAATTATGAGCTGCAAAAGCCGATAGAAACAGAACTTTATGAATTGTTCCGTCCGTTTGGCTATCTGAATTATGAGCTTGGAAATGAAAGACTTGGAGAAGTCTATATATTAGGAAAGAACGGAGTACCGCAGTTGAAGCTTCAGGGGAGGATAGGAACGAAGAAGCTGAAGGTTACCCTATTAGATCAGAAGATTACGGAAGATAAGATAAAGTGTCAGATTACCAAATACCAGATGTGTATGGGATGTCTTGCATGTGAGAGCGTATGCAGGCATGATGCGATTTCCATAAAAGAAGACGACGGTGGGAACATCCATTATCAGATTTTGGATGAAAAATGTGTAAGGTGCAGGGAATGTGTCAGTCATTTTTCTGCAGGATGTTATATGAGAAAGGTACTGGCAATTAAAAGAAATTAACAGGTGAAGAAACCATGACAAAGATAAAATACCGTTTTAAAGGGCATGAAAGCTTTATTTTGCGGGAGGGCTGGCTCAATAAAGGCATGAGGGAAGTGAGAAATGATCCGTTTGTTTTTTCGCAGAACTATGGAGCAGATGTGCTCGGGGTGGGTCCGAACATGGCAAAGGCGATCCGCTATTGGATGCGAACCTGCGGGTTATTAGACGAGCGGGGAAAACAGGGTGTATTCCTTTCAAAGCTCGGAGAGCAGATCTGGGAATATGACAAATATTTAGAGGAAACATTTTCCCTGTGGATCATTCACTGCAATATCGTAAAAAATCGTGGGCAGGCAACCGCGTGGAATCTTTTTTTTAATGAATATGATGAAATGGAATTTACCAAAGACGAACTGGTGAAGGAGCTGATAAACAAAGCAGGAAATCTGGACGGACTTGAAAAATTTTCGGAAAAATCCGTAGAAGCAGACGGAGAGGCACTGCTTCGTATGTATGTAAGAAAGCCGGAGCGGGAAGTGATCCGGAGGAAAAGAACATCAGCCCGTTTGGCATTTTTGAACTGGTAAAACAAAAGGGCAGTCTTTACTGGAAAAGCCAGCCGCCGCTGCATCTGCTTCCGGCAGAGATCGTCGGGTATCTTTTGAAAGACTGCACGTCCAAAGAAGGAGCTGTCAGTATCGATGATCTTCTGACAGGAAAGGATTCGCCGGGCAGGATCCTGAATTTGAAGAGGACCGGTCTGGTAGAAAAACTTGAAGAGTTAGAACAAAAAAATTATATACAAATGAACCGGACAGCAGGCTTGGACATGGTATATCTGAACCAGTCTGTAACAGGAGAAGAAATTGTTAAAAAATACTTCCGACCATAGAGCAGAGGGGGAGAACAGACAGATGAAAAATTTCGTAAATGTAGACACAAGATTTCAAAAATCAATCAATCTTACTTTAGATACAGGGGATATGGCATTGGTAAACCGTTATATACCGACACGTTCCTCCGTATCTATATTAAAACAGTATCTGACAAATATCGTGCGGGGACAGGGAGAACATGCAACGATATTGATCGGTCCTTATGGAAAAGGAAAATCACATCTTTTACTGGTATTGCTGGCGTTGCTGTGTAAAAGCAAAGACGAGACAGCAGAAATACAGAAAAAAATCATAGAAGCCGACAATTCAACAAAGTTGCTTTTTATGGAGCTTGCCGAAGTGGGAAGATCGTTTTTGCCGGTGATCGTCTCTTCTTTTCAGGGAGATTTAAACGAATCATTTATTTTTGCATTACAGGAGGCATTAAAAAGCCGGTATCAGGGATCTGCCGCTTCCGAGTGAGTACAGTGAAGCTGTCCGTACGATGGAGAGTTGGAAGGAATTCTATCCCGACACCTATCAGCGGTTTGAAAAAATGTTAGAAGAGAGAGGATGTACCGCCTCTTTATTTAAGGAACGTTTAAAAAAACAAAAAGAAGCTGCACTCTTAGAATTCAAAGAATTTTACCCGGTACTGACATCCGGAAGTGTTTTCAATCCAATGGTACAAAAAGAAGCACTTCGGGTCTATGAAGAGGTCAACCGTGTGCTTTGTGCAAAGTACGGATATGCCGGCATTTATATCATCTTTGATGAATTCAGTAAGTATATAGAAGGACATGAAGCAAAGAATTTTGCAAAGGATATGAAGATTTTGCAGGATATGTGCGAATTGGCAGACAGCCGGAAAGAAGAGCAGATGTATCTGACCTTTGTGGCGCATAAGAGTATCCATGAGTATGTCAAAAGTATTGATTCGGAAATGATCCAGGCATTCCGTGGGGTAGAAGGGCGGCTGAAAGAGATCCGGTTTGTAGTTTCTTCCCAGAATAATTATGAACTGATTGAGCATGCACTGCATAAGAAAGAGGGATTTTATACCTCGGAAATACAGAAAAGGGCAGAAGCGTCTTATCAGCTTGCCTGTTTTTCACATCTTTTTGAAAAAGAGGATTTTAATCAGATCGTGGCAAAAGGCTGCTATCCGCTGACTCCGGTATGTGCATATGCACTGCTGAATATCAGTGAAAAAATCGGACAGAACGAAAGAACGGTTTTTACATTTTTAGCGGGAAACGAACCGGGCAGCCTAAACCGCATTATGGAGGGCAGGAACAGAGAAAATCTGATCGGTGTAGAATATGTCTATGATTATTTCAAAAATCTGTTTCGGGAGACTGTGGATGAGACCTATATCCATAACGAATGGTTAAAAGCAGAGTATGCTTTAACGAAAGCGGATACGGAGATTGAAAAAAAGGATCATTAAGGCAATGGCGATCATCCGTATGATACGCCGCCCGGAAGAGTTAGCGGTACTGAATAAGCCGATCTGTCTAGCGTTGAATATCGAAAAAGAAGAGTGTGACAAGGCAATGCGTGAGCTGATGAAAAAAGAAGTGATCTTTTTCCGCTCAAGTCTTGGTACCTATGCATTTAAGAACAATATCGGTATTAACATTGAAGAGGCGATTGAAAAAGAAATCCGGCGGCTGCGTCATAGCATCAATACCTGTAAAGTGTTAAACGAGATTTCGAACTGACCTATGCCGTTCCAAAACAGTACAATCAGGACCGGGCAATGACAAGATATTTCCGGTATGAATTCATTGAATATGAAGATTTCCTTTCCATTGGCAGTGCAAAGGTCTTTTTCGAGCACCGTTTTTCCGATGGATATATCTTAGCGATCGTGACAGCAGACAAGGTAGAAAAGGAAAAAGTGCTGCGTCATCTGCGGGAATTAGGAGATGAACGTATTATCGTATTACTGCCGAAAGAAGAGTTTGTATCGGAGTGGGCGCTTTTGCGTCTTGCAGCAGTCAGAAGCCTTGCACAGGATGAGCATTTTATTGAAGAAAATAAAGCACTCCGTCAGGAATTAGACCTCTATGAGGAAGATATCCGATATGAAGTGAACGAGAGATTAAAAAGGGATTTTATGCCGGAAAACGGAGGCTGTTATGTGCTTCATACAAGCAGAAAAGAGCCGCATATCAGAACCGGAATGGAATTTAACCGGTATTTAAGCCAGATTTGCGAAGACTACTATTCGTTAGCACCGAGAATCAACCATGAGCTTTTGAATATTCAGAATGTGCAGGGGCAGTACTTAAAGGCGAGAAATGACGTAGTAAGGGCTATCTTAGATGGAAAAGATTTAGAAGAATATGAGCGGGGCAGCAGTCCTCAGGCAATGGTGTATCGTGCGGCATTTCTTCGGACAGGACTTGCCGGAGAAGATTTCCCGTTAGACGGCGGCTGTCGAAAGATCATGGAGGAGATTGAGGACTTTTTTGTGAAAGCAAGTGGAAAACGGGTATCTTTTCAGATGCTCTATGAACGCTTGCAGGGCAAAGATTATGGGGTGCGAAAAGGTGTGCTTCCGCTGTTTCTTGCGTGGAAATTTTATCTGCTAGAAGGCATGCCGGTGCTGTACCTTGGAAATAAGGAACTACTGATCACGGTAGAAGTACTGAACAATATCAACCAGTTTCCGGAAAGCTATGATCTTTATATAGAAAAGAAAGATATGGAAAAAGAGCTTTATTTACAGGAAATGGAGGATATCTTTTGCGATGCGCAGACGGAAAAGATCATACGTTCCAACCGACTTTCCGTCATTATGGAAAATATGCAGAAATGGTATCGTTCCCCTGCCACAGTATACGCGGGTCAGTGAACGCTATCCGCAGGAAATGCTCTATGCCATCAGAAATTTCCGAAGGTTATTAAAGCAGACGGAGTTAAATCCGAGAGAATTTTTGTTTGAGCAGCTTCCGAATGCCATGGATTCTTCTAAAAATCATATGACGGGGCTCATAGTCAGGGAAATGAAGCGGAGCATGGATACGCATTTTGAAAATGCGATAGAAGATACGGCAAAGGAGATCAAAAAAATATTTGGTGCAAAAGAAAGCGACAGTCTCAAGGCATGTCTGCAGGACTGGTATGGCAGACAGCAAAACCGTTCCAAGCGTTATGTATTAAACAAAAAAATTAAGAACTTTATGGAATATGTGGGAGAACTGAACACAAACGATGAGCGGGAGATTGTTGCCGTATTATCCAAACGTCTGGAAGATATCTATATTGAGGACTGGAATGACAGATTACAGGAAAAATTCCTGCGCGACATTACAAAGATACGCCAGAAAGACAGAGGCAGCAAAGGAAGATGCCGGTTTAGAAACCGCACAAAAAGAGATTTTCCTAAAGACGGCGGATGGAGCGGAGATCCACAAATATTATGATGCGGACGTAAAAGACAGCACCAGTGAATTTTTGAAAAATATGATCGAAAAAATACGCTTATGATGAAGAAAAAGATTATACCATACCAAGAAATAATAGGGAACTATAGCTGTCAAAGGGTGGTATGGGATATTGGAATCATTATCCATACCCCAAAATAAAAAAATACCGTTGCTTAGAATTATATAAATTGTATAATACACTATTTTATCCAACTATACCTGCGGTATAAATAACTAAAATTGCAAAAATTCACAAGCATTTACTTGAAAATCATTTCACAGCTCGCTTTCAGAAAAGTCCCACATCACCCTTTACAAAAACTTTCCCTACATTTTACAAGCAACTGATAGCAAGAAAAAACATGAATTTGCTACATTAGAAATAAGAATAAAAGACAGATGTGAAATGGAGAGCAGAATGAAGGGAAAAAAGACATTGGTATGGGCACACCGGGGAGCCGGTAAATACGCACCGGAAAATACATTGCCGGCGTTTCAAAAGGCAATCGAGATGGGAGCGGATGGAATAGAGCTGGATGTTCAGATGACAAAAGATAACCAATGCGTAGTCATCCACGATGAAACGATAAAACGTGTCAGTAATGGAACTGTCTGGGTAAAAGACAGCACTTTAGAGGAGCTGCGACAATTTGATTATAGCAAAGGTTTTACAGAATACGGAAAAGTGCAGATACCAACACTGGAAGAAGTGCTACGACTGGTTGTACCGTCCGGACTGACCCTCAACATAGAACTAAAAACCGGAAAAATATTTTATGAACAAATTGTAGAAGAAGTATTGCGGCTGGTTTATCAGTATGGATATCAGGAAAAAGTAATCTTATCTTCCTTTAACCACTATACTTTACAGGAAATCCGAAAAAAGATAAACATATTCAAACAGGGTTGCTCTATAGAGATGGAATCGTCAATGTATGTGAATATGCCTACCGGGAAATAGGAACCAATGCACTGCATCCGGCATTGTATAATACCCGGTATGAGGATTTTACCGGCAGGCAGAAAAAATTCTGTCAGAAAATTCATGTGTGGACCGTAGATAAAGAAGTGGACATCCGGGAAATGTGCCGTAATCAGGTAGATGCGATTATAACCAATGATCCAAAGTCCGCCAAAAAATCGTGGATGAATATGAGAATGGCAGTCTGATACCGGAACGGGTAAAAAGATGAAAAAGCTGTAAAAAGAAAAATATAAGCCTCGTGGTTTTTGGAAAAATCAGAAACCACGAGGCTGTTTTAAAATATGCAAGAAATATGCCAGAAAAATATAAAAAAAGAATTAAAACAATTGAAAAGATAGAACAAAATGATATAATTAAAACAATAGTCAGAACTATAGGGGGGAAAGCTATAATGTTTCTGAAAGGAAGGGAGAAGGCATATGGTGAAGTATTTAAAGAAAATTTTCAGAACAGAAAAGATCAGAAAGAAAATTATGACATCGTTTATTGTTGTCATCGTATTGATGTCAATAGGAACAACATTGGGGGCAATTACGTTGTTCTATACGACAAGGCAGTATAATGCAGCATTGGAAAACTATGGATTTTCACAGGGGGATATTGGAAAGGCAATGATTTCCTTTGCGGATATGCGAAGTGCGACCAGAGCTGGCATCGGAGAAGATGATACAGAACTGATAGAAGCGAGCGTGAAAGAGCATGATGCTCAGGCGGAAGAATGTTCTAAAAACATGAAACTCATCAAAGAGTGTTTAAGTTCAAAAGAAGAAAAAGCAATTTATGAAAAAATAGAAACGACCATGAGAGAATATTACACAATAGAAGCAGAAGTACTTGAGCTTGGAACGACGAAAGATCTGAGCAAGAGTGTGCAGGCACAGAAAATGGCAGCAGAGAAATTAGACCCTGCTTATGATCAAGTGTATGACAATATGAAAGATTTATTAGACCTTAAGGAAAAAGAAGGTAATGCCTTAAAGAGTTTATTGTTAAAAGCAATCAATATCGCAGTGATCATATTAATTGTTGTATTAATCCTCAGTATCAGCATTTCTAATGTTTTAGCAAGAACCGTATCAAACGCGATCGCAACACCATTGCAGGAGCTTGCAGAGCGGCTGAAAGCATTTGCAAAAGGAGATTTAAGCAGCGAGTTCCCGGTTATTGATACACAGGATGAGGTTGCGGATATTGAAAACGTTGCTCGTGAGATGGCGCAGAATCTGGACGTGATCATCGAAGACATCAAATATTGTATGGGTGAAATGGGAAATGGCAACTATACCGTAAGAACCAGTGCAGAAGAAAAGTATACAGGAGATTTTGAGGCACTTTTATTATCCATTCGTCAGATGCATAGAAATATGAACGATACCTTACACCAGATAGATGATTCTTCCGTTCAGGTACTTGCAGGTTCCGAGAATTTAGCACAGGCGGCACAGAGTCTTGCAGAAGGTGCAACGGAACAGGCGGGAGCAGTGGAAGAATTGTTAGCAACTTTTAGTGATATTACATCCGGCGTGGAAAAGACGGTGCAGCATGTAGGCGAAGCAGGAAGCATGTCACGCCAGTATGCGGAAGATGCGAAAAAGAGCAGTGAAGAAATGAAAGACATGATGGCGGTCATGGCACATATGAGTGAGACATCACAAAAATTGGCAGCATCATAGATGAGATAGAAGAGATCGCATCCCAGACAAACCTGCTTTCACTGAATGCAAGTATTGAGGCAGCAAGAGCAGGCGAAGCAGGAAAAGGCTTTGCGGTTGTAGCGAGCCGATCGGAAAACTTGCAGACGAGAGCGCTCAGTCAGCAGTCAACACCAGAAATATGATCATGACCGTCATTAATGAGGTAGAGAGCGGAACAAATACGGCACAAAGAACAGCAGAGACACTGGAAGAAGTAGTACAGGGAGTCGGACAGATCGCAGACGTAACAGAAGAGGCAGAAGAGCTGGCAAAGACTCAGGCAGAAGCAATGCGGCAGGCAGAAGCGGCATTGAATCAGATATCCGAAGTCGTACAGTCGAACTCAGCGACAGCAGAAGAATCCTCAGCAACAAGCGAAGAGCTTTCCGCACAGTCCGAAGGATTGAAAGATTTAGTCGGTAAGTTCCAGCTGGATGCAGTATAAAAAACAGAAAAATAAAATAATAGAAAAAAGGAGAGTTTTTTAAAAAAGCCCCTTAAGAAAATCCAAATACATCCGATAACTTATATAAGAAACCAGTAAAAAAGGTTTTTGCACCTGATTTTCAAGGAAGAAAGGAGATGCCGTTATGCGTATAGATGCATATAATCAGATAGCACAACTGTATAAGACCGGAAAAAGCATCAGAACGAACAAAGTAAATAGTACAGCTTCTGTTCGCGATGAGGTACAGATTTCCCAGACAGCTCGTGATTATCAGATCGCAAAACAGGCAGTTGCAGGGGCTTCAGATGTTAGGGAAGATAAGGTGGCACAGCTAAAAGCAAGTATGAGTTCTGGTAATTACAGCGTAGAAACGGATAGCTTCGCAAATAAGTTATTAGAGAAATACAAGGCTGCAATGATGTAAGTGAGGACAGAAATTGGCTAGTTTGATGAACGAACTTTTGGAAGTTCTGGAAAATGAAGAAGCGGGTTACCGCGAATTGGTAGAGGCATCCACCAGAAAAAAGGAAGTCATTATTAAAGCGGATATCAGAGCTTTGGAAGAAATTACTGCAGAGGAACAGGAGATTGCCGGAAAGATCAAGAACATTGAGAACAAGCGTATCTCTATTATGGAAGATATTGCCAATGTTTTAAATCGCAAGCCGGAGGACTTGACGGTAGATGCCCTGTTAGAAATATTAGCGAATCAGCCAAAGGAGCAGGAACAATTAGCCAAGATCCGCTTACAGTTAAAAGATACCCTGACAGAAATGAAGAATATCAATGAACAGAATCAGACATTAGTGAACCAGGCAATGGAACTGGTGGAGTTTGATATGGCATTGTTAAAGAGCATGAGACAGGCTCCTGAAACTGCCAACTATAACAGACAGGCATACAATACCGGAGAGCTTTTAGGAAGTGGCGGTTTTGATGCGAAACAGTAAGATGGCAGGAGGAACATGTAATGGCAAACGGAATGGGTACGCTATACATAGCATCATCTGGACTGCGTAACAGCCAGAATGCGTTGAATACAACTGCGAATAATCTTGCTAACGTAGATACGGAAGGGTATGTACGTCAGCAAGTTTTATTTTCAGACAAAGAATATAATACATTTGGTACGGCTGCAGTCAGTAAGCAGCAGGCAGGTCTTGGCCTTGACATTGGCGACGTGGTTCATGCCAGAGATTATTTTTTAGATAAGGCATATCGTGCAGAGTCCGGAAGACAGGCATTTTATGAATCCTGTTTTACCGCAGTAGACGAGATACAGACCTATTTTCAGGAAATGGAAGGAAAGACCTTCCAGTCGGCATTGGAAGATTTCAAAAAAGCATTTCAGGAACTTGCAAAAGATCCGTCAGATTCCGTAAGACAGAATCTGGTTGTTCAGAAAGCAGGTTTATTCCTGTCGCGCTCCCAAAGTGTATATGAAGGTTTGAAATCCTATCAGTCCAATATCAATACAAAGGTATCCCAGGATATAGACAAAATAAATAAACTTGGTCACAAGATACATGAATTAAACCAACAGATCAGTAAGATAGAAGCCGGCGGTATAGAAACGGCAATGGATCTGCGTGATGAAAGAGATTTAGCGCTTGATCAGTTAGGAGCGCTTGCGAAGATTTCATATAAAGAAGATTACAAGGGCGTTGTAACGGTAAAGTTAGAGGATGAATACTTTGTCGATGAACTTCACACATATGAAATCGGTAAAAAGACAGATAAACTGACAGGCTTTATCACACCATATTGGCCACAACTTTCAGATACCGACAGGGATATCTATGTGAACGTGTTTGACTTCAATGTAGACATCAGTACAGCATTAAACAGTGATGTTGGAGAATTAAAGGCACTGATCATGTCAAGAGGTGACCATTGGGCAGACTATTCAGATATTGAAGGAAAAGGCGAGCAGGAGTATCTGGATACAACGAACCTTTCCGTTATTATTGATATGCAGGCAAAGTTAGACCAGATGGTTCATAACATGATCACAGCGATCAACGATCAGCTTTGCCCGAATGTGACAGGTCCGGTCGGCGTTACCTATCAGGATGCCAACGGCAATACCGTAAACCTCAGTGATGCAAAAGTACTTGATACAGAGAACTGTGCAAGGGGAAGTGATGGAGAACTTCCACCGCGTGAACTGTTTGTCAGAGCAGGGATCGAGCGCTATACAGAAGTGACCGGAAGTGATGGTAAAACCTATTATGTATATAATGAAGAGGATACCAGTGATACTTCCTATATGTATAGTTTAACGAGCTGCGGAGTAAATGAAGAGCTGAAAAAAATCGAAACGTTATTCCCTCATTTGAAACAGAACGGAGAAGTAGACCAGCAGCTTGGAGAAAGGTTAGAGGCACTTTGGAATAAGGACTTAGTCGGACTTGATCCGACAGATCCGGATGAATGTAACATAGAAGAATACTATCAGAAAATGATAGGAGGTCTTGCAACGGTAGGAAATGTTTACCAGAAGAAAGCAGAAAACCTTGCAGGAAGTGTTCTGACAATAGAAAATAACCGTCAGCAGGTCATCGGAGTGTACTTCTGATGAGGAGCTTCAGAACATGATAAAATTCCAGAATGCATACAATGCATCCAGTCGTTTTATGACAGTGATCAGTGACATGATAGAACATATCGTTACCAGATTAGGAAATGGTTAAGGAGGGATAAGAAATGCCATCTACATTTTATGGATTGACCATTGCGGGTTCGGGATTAAATTCCTTTCAGACTGCAGTGAATACAACCGCAAATAATATCGCAAATGTGCAGACGGAAGGATATACCCGTCAGGTAGCAAATCGTAAACAGGCAGAATCTCTCCGTGTATATGCACGATATGGAACAACCGGAAGTGGTGTTACCACAACTTCCATAACACGATCAGAGATGCTTATTACGATGGGAAATATTGGGAAAATAATTCCAGCCTTGGTCTGTATGAGAAAAAGTTATATTACATGAACCAGATAGAGGAATATTTTAAAGATGATGACAGCTCGAAAGGTTTTACAACGATTTTAAACAGTATGTTTAATAATTTAGAGTCTCTTGCAGGTGCACCGGGAGATTTAGACAGAAGAAAAACCTTTATCAGCAGTTGCCAGGATTTTGCAACCTACTTCAACAGTGTATCCATCGGATTGAATCAGATTCAGACCGATGCAAACTTAGAAGTGAGGAGCACAGTGGATAATATCAATGCGATCGCACAAAAAATCGCACTCCTGAACAATCAGATCAATGTGATCGAGATGCAGGGTGGTCATGCAAATGAGTTGCGCGATGAACGTGCACTGTTGATCGATGAGTTGTCCAATATCGTTCCTACGGAAACGCAGGAAACAGAAGTAATGAACACCAATGACGAGTATTATACAGGTTGTACCGAATTCAGAGTAAAGATCAACGGACAGCTTTTAGTAGACACCAGAGAATACCGTACACTGGAATGTAAGACAAGAGATACAAAAGTAAATCAGTCAGATGTGGATGGGCTTTATGATATTGTCTGGTCAGATACCGGCAATACCTTTAACGCAACATCAAAGTACATGTCAGGAACCTTGAAAGCACTGTTAGATACGCGTGACGGAAATAACGAGGAGAACTTTAAAGGGAACCGTGGACTACCTCTATGGAACGAAGCTGGTGATTACGAACACGACACAGAACAGCGTGGAAAAAATGACCATGGCAGAAGAAGGAGTCATCACGATCGATAATAAGAAATTTGAATACAGCAACTTTACCGTAGACTATGATGCGGCAGGCAATGCAACCTATACCTTTGCATTAAAAGAGCCGGCAGGTGACGGAGCGGATCTGCTTGCAGGACATCAGGCACAGATCGGAACCAGCATTGATGCAATGGGAGTTCCGTATTATCAGGCACAGATGAATGAGTTTTAAGAGCATTCTGTATGAAGTTTAACGATATAGAGATGCAGGGACAGGATTTGAATGGAGATCCTATGAAAGCATTCTTTGTGGCAAGAGATCTGGTTACAGGAGAGCAGGAAGATTTAAATAAATCCGATACCTATACACAGATCACATCTGCAATGTCCAGTTATTATAAGCTGACGGCGGGAAGTTTTGAAGTGGCAAAAGCAAGTGTGAAAGATCCAAACATCTTCAGTACCACAGCAGATATTGTCAATGGACCGGATAAGGCAGAAATATTAGAACTGTTAAAGCCATTAAAAGAACAGGAAAAATTATATCGTGGAAGTGGTGCAAACGGATTTTTTGCAGTGTATGTTATCAGATATCAGTGTAGATACCAATGAAGCAAAACTGTTTTATGAGAACCACAAAAATATCTCACACACGATTACAAACCAGAGATTATCCATTTCAGGTGTAGATGAAGATGATGAAGCGCTTGATCTGGTAAAATTCCAGAATGCATACAATTTAGCATCAAAAATGATCTCTACCATGGCAGAAATGTACGATCAGTTAATATTAAATACAGCAGTATAAGGGGGCAGACAGAATGCGTATTACAAACAGTATGATAAGAAATAATACATCCAATAACATGAGTACGAATAAAGGTTATGTGGATACCTTGAATACACAGATGTCAACACAGAAAAGATTGACCGTCCATCGGATGACCCGGTTATTGCGATCCGTGCATTGCGTCTCCGCAGCAGTTTGAGCGAGATAAACCAGTATTATGAGAAAAATATACCGGATGCAGAATCATGGCTTGAGGTAACAGAGACAGCATTAAAAAATATGGAAAGCATCCTGACCGATGTATACAGACAGTGTGTCAATGGTGCGACAGATCATTTGAACGAATCGGACAGAAATACGATTTTAACCAATCTGCAGAAACTTCGTGAGCAGGTATATGCCGAGGGAAATGCCGATTGTGCGGGAAGAACCGTTTTTACCGGATATAAGACAAATAAATCCCTTACATTTGGCGAGGATACATCAGACACCAGTTATAATATTACCCAGAAGCTGAAATTTGAAGATATTACCCAGAAGACATATTATTCCGGATTGTCTTCCGTTCCGACCACAGATGACCTGACAGCAGGCAATCTTCCGGCAGGAAATGTAGAAGACCATACTTACAGCAGAGTTCGTCTGGCATATGACAACATCGATAATATTACACAGTTGCAGTACAAAGATGCAAATGGCAATCTGCAGGATATAGAGGGAATGGAGATTACCTATCTGGATGCGGATGGAAACACCCAGACAGCAACGGTATCCTATAATGTCCATAATTATACGGACTGGCAGAATGCACAGAATCTGAATGTTGGCGATAACGAAGTGATTTTTGTAAAAGAAACCGGAGAACTGATCTTAGGAAAAAAATGTAGCAGCTTACATGAACTCCGAGAAACCGGATATGGTAGTCAGTTATGACAAGACCGGATTTAAGAAAGGTGAGGTTCGTCCGGAACACTATTTTGACTGTATCGATACGACAAATGCCAATCCGGCAAATCACATTACCTATACAAAAGAAGATCAGGAGATCAACTATACGATCGCATTTGGCCAGACTTTAGCAGTCAATACACAGGCATCCGATGTTTTTGATTCCAGTATCGGAAGAGACATTGATGAACTGACCGATGCGGTGCAGATGGCGATCACGGCACACAAAAAAGTGTCAGATATCGAAAATCTGATGAAAGAAGAAAAATATGCCGGTGAAGAAGATCAGGCATTGCTTCAACAGTGGTTAGATGCAGCAGAAAAAGAAGCATCTTATGCAGATGATAATATGAAAAATCTTTATTCAGAAGGAATTTCAAGTTTTCAGAGTTATCTTTCCGATGTTGTACTCGCAAAAACAGATGTCGGAAGTAAAGGAAGCCGTCTGGCATTGACAAAATCCAGAATGTCCGAACAGCAGATGACATTTAAAAAACTGAAATCCACAAACGAAGACAAAGAGCTTTCCGATATTATCATAGACTATACGGCAGCTTACAATGCATACCAGGCATCCATGCAGGCAGCATCAAAAGCGATCAAGCAGACTTTGCTGGATTACATTTAAACGGAGGTAACAGATGAAGTTAAAAACCAGAGTATTCGGAGAAATTGATATAGATGATGAAAAGATCATCACATTTGAAAATGGGATCATCGGTTTCCCGGACTTAAAGAGATTTACATTAATATTTAATGAAGAAAAAAAAGGGAGGAATTTCCTGGATGCAGTCACTGGATGAACCGGTGGTTGCACTGCCGGTCATGAATCCGCTTGCGATCAAAGAAGATTATAACCCGATGGTAGAAGATGAACTGCTCAAACCACTGGGAGAAATGACACCGGAGAACACCTTTGTGTTAGTGACAGTTACCGTGCCGGAGGATATTAAAAAAGATCACCGTGAATTTAAAAGCGCCGATCGTGATCAACGTTGCAGAACGCAAAGCAGCACAGATCATCGTAGAGGGCGCTGAGGTGAAATATCCGATTTATGAAATGATCAAATCAGGAATGGAAAAGGCAGGTGAGTAGAGATGCTGGCACTTACAAAAAAAAAGGTGAATCTTTAGTAATCAATAATAATATTGAAGTAACGATATTGGAAATCCGTGGCGATCAGATAAAATTAGGAATCTCTGCTCCAAGAGATGTATCCATCTATCGAAAAGAAGTATACTTGCAGATACAGGAAGAGAACAAGGCGGCATTAGAGACAAATAACGCAGAAGCACTGAAAAATTTATTCTAAAGCCCTAATTTATTTAAAAGAAGTTCCGATATAAACATTAGATAACAATGAGTATAGGTTCACATGGAGGTGACATACATGGCAATCGAAGCATTAAAGAGTGTAGGAGCAGTCTATCAGGCATCCTCTACACCGGAAATAGCGAAAGAAGTATCGCAGCCTAAAACACAGATTATTGACATCCAGACAGGAGCGGCAGCAATGGCAGCGGATGCAGTAAAAGTGAATGCCAAAGAGACAAATGAACAGCAGGGAAGTGGTCAGGAGTCTCAGGGAAAAGCAGAATCAGAGAATCTGAAAAAAGCAGTAGAACAGATTAACCAGAAAATGTCTGACTCAGAAGCAGTGTTTGGAATTCATGAGAAGACAAATCGTATTACAATCAAAATCGTAGACAAGAAGACAAAAGAGGTAATCCGCGAGTTCCCGCCGGAAGAGACATTAGATATGATTGCAAAGGCATGGGAATTAGCCGGAATCTTGGTTGACGAAAAAAGATAGGGGGAAGACGATATGGCAATTCGGATCAGTGGTTTAATATCAGGACTGGACACAGACTCTATCGTACAGGAACTGGTATCAGCATATTCCACCAAGAAAGAAAATATCGAAAAGAAGCAGACAAAGCTTTCGTGGACACAGGATGCATGGAAGGAAATGAATACAAAAATTTACGGTTTTTACAGTAAATCATTGACAGAGTTCAAATTCATGACAAGTTTTAACGGCATGAAAAAAGACAACATTGTCAGATTCTTCCAAGGCAACAGTAACAGCCGGAGCATCCGTAGTAAACGGAACACAGAGTCTGAAAATTAACAAACTTGCAAAAGCAGCATATTTAACAGGTTCTAAAATAAAGAGCAACGATAAACTGAAATCATCTTCTAAGTTATCAGAGCTTGGAATCGCCGATACCGAGTTAGAATTTCAGGTGGGTGATAAAAAATCTACCATTAGTGTAAATGGTGATATGACCATCAAGGATCTTACAAAAGCACTGAGTGATCAGGGCGTAACAGCATCCTTTGATGAGACGCAGCAGAGATTCTTTATCAACTCCCAGGAAAGCGGTGAGGAGTTTGATTTCAAGTTCAATGTCAAGGGAGAAGACCAGGAAGTAGCACTTCGTAAACTTGGAATGCTGAGTGCTGACTACATGGTAGAGAAGACCGCAAAAAAAAGCAGCAGATGATGATATTCAGGCATTGCGTGAAAATGCAACGATTAAAGCTTCTGCCGTACAGATAGCAGGAATTACCGAGGATGAATTTGATGCACTCGACGAGACTGCACAGAAGGAATATTTAGATGCAGCTATCGTAAAGGCATATGATACAGATAACGGTATTACAACGGGAAGAGATTATACCAATAAAGCATATGTGGAAGCACGTTTGAACAACTTCCGTGAAGCTGTAACAGATCAGTATATTGAAGATTTAAAAGGCACAGATAAATATGAAAGTCTGAAAAAAGAGTACGCAGTAAAGCAGGATGCATCCAATGCAGAGATTGAATTAAACGGAGCAATTTTTGAAGGAAGCAGCAATACATTTACCATCAACGGACTAACCATTACAGCGAAAGAAGTCAGCGATTCAACGTTAAGTCTGGTAACAGAGACAGATGTAGATGCTGTCTATGACAAAATTGTAGATTTTATCTCACAATATAATGAAGTGATCAACGCCATGGATTCTGCATACAATGCTGATTCATCAAAAGGCTATGAGCCATTAACAGATGACGAAAAAAGAGGCCATGAGTGATAAGGAAGTAGAAAAATGGGAACAGAAGATAAAGGATTCCCTGCTCAGAAGAGATTCTACCTTAAATAGTATTGCAAGTTCCATGAAAGTGGCAATGGCAAAATCTTATACCATTAATGGAAAGAGTTACAGTCTGTCATCTTTCGGAATCAATACACTGGGATATTTCGTATCAGCAGATAATGAAAAAAATGCATACCACATTGATGGTAATTCCAAGGATGAATCCGCAAAATCCAATACGGATCGTTTGAAGGCAGCAATTGCTTCTGATCCGGATACCGTTGCAACCTTCTTCAATGAGCTTGCAAAGGGAGTATACTCCGAATTAGACAGCAGAATGAAGACTACCACCTTAAGCAGTGCTTACAAAGTGTATAATGACAAACAGCTCAAGAGCGAGTATGATGATTATACAGAGCAGATTAAGAACTGGGAGACAAAGCTGAGTGATATGGAGGATTATTATTACAAAAAGTTCAGTTCAATGGAAACAGCGTTGTCCAAGCTGAATTCACAGCAGACACAGTTATCTGGATTGCTCGGTTCATAATACGACAAGGAGGTTGCGCTATGGCACCAAATAATGCATACCAGGCATACAACAACAGTAAAGATCATGACTGCATCGCCGGCGGAGCTGACATTGATGCTCTATGACGGAGCTATCAAGTTCTGCAATATTGCGATCATGGGTGTTGAAGAAAAGATGTTGAGAAAGCACACACTAACATTATGAAGGTGGAGCGCATCATTGAAGAGTTTCAGGCAACACTGGATCATAAATATGCAATTGCGGAAGATTTTGATAATGTCTATAAATACCTACAGGAACGCCTTGCAGAAGCGAATATGAAAAAAGACAAAGAGATTCTGGAAGAAATCCTGACACATCTTCGTACCATGCGTGATACATGGAAAGAAGTTATGCGGCTGAATAAGCTTGCAAGAGCCAACTAGGAGAATATTTTATGCAGGAGAATAGTTATATTCAAGTGCTGATACAAAGCCTTCACCAAAAAGTGGAGGCTTTAGACAGCATTATAGAAAAAAACAAAGAGCAGTATGAGATCTTATCCGCGGAAGAAGCTGATATGGATGCTTTTGAGAAAAACATCGAGGAAAAAAGTCAATATATTGATAAAATCGTGTTTTTAGATGATGGATTTGAAGAAATCTATACAAGAGTCAAAGAAGAACTGGATGGAAACAGAGCTGCATATACGGAAGAGATCCAGAAGATGAAAGATCTGATCTCCATGATCACAGAACGCAGCATGAAGATCCAGGTTCAGGAGCAGCGCAACAAAGAGCTTGCAGGAATGCAGTTCTCAAAGGCACGGAAAAAGATACGTCAGGTCAAAGCCGGCAACAAAGCTGCCACACAGTATTATAAGAATATGCAGCAGATGGACGCAATCCCTCCGCAGTTTCTGGACAAGAAAAAGTAGGAAAATCAAAGGGGAAATGCGATTATGAACAACGCGGAATTATTAGTTGAGATTGAAAAGCTGCTCGACAGGAAGTTAGAAGAAAAGCTCGATCAACAGTTAGAGGTGAAGCTGGAAGAAAAATTAGACAGAATGCTTGATGAGAAGTTAGACGAGAAACTGGATAAAAAGCTGGACGAGAAGCTTGATGCAAAATTCAAAGAAGAGCTTGGACCGATCCGACAGGATATTCAGGAGTTGAAAACAGCAGTACATCATACTAACATGCGTCTGGATGTAGACGTTGTTCCAAGATTACAGACAATTGAAAGCTGTTATCTGGATACTTATGAAAGGTATAAAGACGGTGCAGAAGACATAGAGAACCTGAAAGGTGATATGGAACTGGTAAAAGGCATTTTGCAGGAGCATAGCAGGGAACTTCAGAGGATGTCTGCACGTTAATCTGATAAAAGTAAAAAAATATAAAAAAATTTCAAAAGGCTATAAAGTAAATCCAAACCTAACCGATATATAAGGTACAAAGGAAAAAAACAAACACATACGAGTAAAGAGAATCAGAGATTCTTTTACTATAGAGTAAGAACATTACTTAGCAGAATGGGAAGACTAATGTTGAATGGTAAGAACGAGCGCGCGGCGGGAGGACTGCTCACAGAGGATAGAACAGACTGCAAGCATTGACACAGGCAAGGAAGCCTGATTAAATTCAAATTCAAGGAGGAAAACATTATGGCAATGGTAGTACAACACAATCTTACAGCAATGAACGCTAACCGTCAGTTAGGAGTTACAACAAGTGCACAGTCAAAGTCAACAGAGAAGTTATCATCAGGTTACAGAATTAACCGTGCAGCAGATGACGCAGCAGGATTAAAGATTTCTGAAAAAATGAGAAGCCAGGTTCGTGGATTGAACCGTGCATCTACAAACGCTCAGGACGGCGTTTCCTTAATTCAGACAGCTGAAGGTGCTTTAAATGAAGCTCACTCTATCTTACAGAGAATGAATGAGTTAGCAGTACAGGGTGCTAATGATACAAACGAGAACATCGACCGTGAAGCAATCAACGAAGAGTTAGATGCTTTAACAACAGAGTTAGACAGAATTTCTTCTACAACTCAGTTCAATAAGCAGAACTTACTGGATGGTTCTTTCAAGAACAAAAACTTCAGGTTGGTGCTAACGCTGATCAGAACATCGAAATCAGCATCGGTAGCATGAATGCTAAGACATTAGGATTAAAAGATGTTTCCGGTACTATTGAAAAAACTGCACAGGAAGGTGTAAACCCTGTTGCAATCAAATACCAGGGAATGAGCTACACATATAGACCAAAAAGTTCATTAGATAAGAACACTGCTAACGCAATCTCTTCTTTCAAGAAACAACTTAGTGGTAAGTATACATCGGCTAACTATGCAGCACAGTTCGAGAATGGTAAAGTATTCTACAAATCATTAGTTAATGATAAGACATACGACTCTGTATCCAAAGCAGTAAAAGGTGATATCTCAGCTGCAAAAAAGGCAATGTCTGCAGATGTTAAGAAAAATATCAACACATACCTTCAGACAAGTGCTGTTACAGCAAAAGCATTATCCAGCTATACACAGAAAGGAAATGCAAGAGTTGATACTTATGAGATGGCAAACAACTCCATCACAGCAATTCAGGATGCAATTAACAAAGTATCTTCACAGAGATCTGCTCTTGGTGCATTACAGAACCGTTTAGAGCACACAATTGCAAACTTAGACAATGTAGCTGAGAATACTCAGGCAGCTGAATCTCGTATCCGTGATACAGATATGGCTTCTGAAATGGTTGAATACAGCAAGAACAACATTCTTGCTCAGGCTGGTCAGTCCATGCTGGCACAGAGCAACCAGTCAACTCAGGGAGTGCTTTCTTTATTACAGTAAGAATGAAGTTGGCAGTCATTCAGTAATGAATCGACGAATTACAGAGGGACGAGAATTCGTCCCTCTTTTTACTAAGAAAGAGATGGATGGAAGATGAGAGCATTAGCAGCAGAATTGCGTGAGAAAATTGATGGTATTTGTATCGAATATCATTATTTTAAAAATGAAAATGTAATAGAAAAGGCAAAGGAAATAATTCCGACAATACAAAAGTTTTGTACAGGATTCCTACAGGGAAATTCTTATGGGATCAGTGAAGAAGAATATCAGAACCTACAGGTTTTTGTAATAGATGTATTAAAAGATTATGTGGCAGCAATCGAGCAGGAAGATGTGGTCTGGATCATAGACACATTGGACTATGGACTACGAGAATTAATTGAATTATATATAGATGATGATGCAGAGGAGTCAGAGGATGAGTAAATCTATTTTAGAAAAAAATTTAGAAGCAATGGAAAAATGGTATCCTGCCTTTGCAGATTTGATCCGGGAGGAGCATGAGACAGAGGACCCAACCAATGTTATGGTAGAGACTTCCTGGGATGGAGAGACAATATTCAGAATAGAGCAGGACGGACGACAGCTTTATTTAGGTGGCAAGAGAAATGCAAAAGAACCGATACAGATCTGGAGCGAGAGAGTCGGAGAGATACATAAATATGCACCGGTATTCCTGTTTGGTGTCGGAAGTGCAGCATATTTAAAGGATATCATTGAAAAGAGTTCAAAAGAGGTCAATGTTGTCGTTTATGAGCCATCGATCCATATTTTTATGGCAATGTTAGAAAATATTGATATTTCGAAAGAAATTGAGGACAGACCGATCGCATTTGTGGTCAAAGGATTGAATGAAGAAGAGTTTGAACCGGTAATGCGGGGAGTTATGACCTTGGAAAATATGAGTTTCTTAATTGAAGAGATTCATCCAAATTACAGAGGATTTTTTCTAGAAGACATTTTAGAAAAAGTAAAGAAAGTACAGCGGTTAGTTGAGTCAGAGATGGTGCAATTTAATACGCAGAAGAAGCTGTCCATGAATATGGCGCAGAATATCCTTCGCAATATGAAATATGTATGTGAAGGTTATCATACGAAATTGCTGTTAAAGGCAGTTTCTAATAAAGATGCGGCAATTTTGGTAGCAGCAGGTCCTTCGCTGAATAAGAATATTCAGATGTTAAAAAGGCAAAGAACCGTCTGTTTATCTTAGCGGTGGATACAGCCGTAAAGCCATTGATAAAAGCAGGCATTAAGCCGGATGCGTTTATTACCATTGATGCAAAAAAAAGCCCGGATTTAATAAAGATTGATGGTGCAGAGACCATACCGGTTATTGCACCGCCAACGGCTGGTTACAAAATCATGGAAAGACAGAAAGCGAAGAAAATATTTTATTATGACGGTTATTTCCTGCCATATTCCATTTATTTTATCAATGATAAAGTGCTTCCGGATGTTTCTACAGGTGGATCGGTTGCATGTAGTGGATTTTCACTGTTACATAAGTTAGGATATGAAACGATTATTTTAGTGGGACAGGATTTGGCATTTACTGATAATAAATCTCATGCAGACGGAACCTTTGAAGAAAAGATGCCAGTGATGGATACCGAAGGCATGGAGATGGTCAAGGGTAATTATGTGGATAAAATCCCGACCAGAATGGATTTAAGAATATTCTTAAACTGGTTCCAGAAGTATATCCATGATATTAAAGAAGCAAATCCAAATATCCGTGTTGTCAATGCAACGGCAGGAGGAGCTTATATTGAAGGTACCGAGATACGGGCATTAGACGATATCATCGAAGAAGTTTGTAAGAATGTACCGGAGGAGATCAATTTTACAGAGCGGATCGAAGCATTAGAATCTGAATTTACAGAGGAAGAGCATAAAAAGGCAGTGGACTATCTGAAAAATGTTCCAAAAGATTTTGAGGATATGTTAAAGGATGCCAAAGAATTAGAAAAAGCGTATCAGAAATTAGGAAAAATCGGAAAGTCCGGTACGGTTGAGAAAAAGGATGTTTAAAACAGTTAAAGAAGATCAAAAAGATCACAACAAAGATTGAAGAGTCAGAAGAGTATCAGCTGATCCTTACCTGTATTCCGATCGCAGATTATATCATTCGTTCAGAGTATTATTTTGAAGGAGATACGATTGCAAAAGAGACAGAAGAGATTGCAAGAAAAGGAAAGCTTTACTGTGAGGTATTAGAAGAGTGTATTACCCTGTTAAAGGGACTTTCAGAAGAGACTTTGTTATCGCTAAAATAAGTAAGGCTGTGGTGAATATATGAAGAGTGTAAAAATTGGTAACATTGTAATAGGGGAATCCGAGCGGCCGCTGGTGATCCCGGAAATGGGGATCAACCATGAGGGAAGTTTAGAGACCGCAAAAGAGATGGTGGATGCAGCACACCGGGCAGGAGCAAGGATCATCAAGCATCAGACACATATCGTAGAAGATGAAATGAGCGGTGCGGCAAAAAAAGTCATACCGGGAAATGCAGATGTTTCTATTTATGAGATTATGAACCGATGTGCCTTGTCTGAAGAAGAAGAAAAAGAACTTATGGACTATACGCAGAGCCTTGAATGGTATTTTTAAGCACACCGTTTTCAAGAGCAGCGGCTGTAAGATTAGAGAAATTCGGAGTGGCAGCGTATAAGATCGGTTCGGGAGAACTGAATAACTATCCGTTGATCGAGCATATTGCGGAGTATGGAAAACCGATGATCGTATCTACCGGAATGAACGATATCCGCAGTATTGCAAAGGCAGTAAATATATTAGAAAAATATGGTGTGGAGTATGCAATGATGCATACGACAAATCTGTATCCTACAGACCCGGCATTAGTTCGTTTAGGAGCGATGCAGGAGCTGATGAGAGAATTTCCGGATGTGCCGGTTGGTTTATCGGATCATACACTGAACAACAATGCCTGTATCGCAGCGATGGCATTGGGAGCAAAGTTAGTCGAGAGACATTTTACCGATTATATGGAGCGTACCGGTCCGGATATTGTATGTTCAATGGATGAGCAGGAACTTGGAAAATTATTGCAGGCAGCAAACGAGGTACCGCAGATGTTAGGTGGAACCAAATGTGCAGCGGCAGAAGAACAGGTTACCATTGATTTTGCATTTGCTACTGTGGTAGCAATTCGGGATATCAAAAAAGGAGAGAGTTTTACGAAAGAGAATATCTGGGTAAAACGTCCGGGAACCGGAGAGATTCCGGCAGAGGATTATCCGAATGTATTAGGAAAAAAGGCAACCTGCGATATCGCCTCAGATACACAGATTAAGAAAAGTATGGTAGAATCATTATGAGAAAAATTCTGTTTATTACCGGAACAAGAGCGGACTATGGAAAAATCAAATCATTAATACAGGGGATTGAAGCATCGAAAGATATGGAAGCCTATGTGTTTGTATCAGGAATGCATCTGCTTGATACTTATGGAAGTACCTATCGGGAAGTTTTGAAAGATGGATATAAAAATGTCTATGTAGCATACGGACTGATCAACAGCGGTAACATGAGCTATGATTTAGGCGATGTGGTATGCCAGTTGACAGGATATGTACAGAATATCCGGCCGGATATGATTGTCATTCACGGAGACCGGATTGATGCTTTAGCCGGAGCTATGGTCGGAGCGTTAAATAATATCCGGGTTGCTCACATTGAGGGCGGCGAATTATCCGGAACGATTGATGAATCAATTCGCCATGCAATTTCTAAATTTGCACATATACATTTTGTATGTAATGAAGAGGCAAAGCGTCGTCTGATGCAGCTTGGGGAATCGGAGCATCAGATTTATGTAATTGGCTCACCGGATATTGATATTATGCTTTCCAATCATCTTCCAACCTTTGAAGAGGCAAGGGAAAGGTATGAAATACCATTTGAAAAATACGGTATTCTGATGTATCATCCGGTGACAACAGAGTATGAGATTATTGGAAAGCATGTGGAAGAACTGGTCAATGCAGTGAAAGAATCAGGGCGAAATTATATCGTGATCTATCCGAACAATGATCTTGGTTCAGAGGTTATTTTAAATGCTTACCGGACTTTGGCAGATGAGACGAGATATCGTCTGTACCCATCGACCAGATTTGAGTATTTTTTGACCCTGTTAAAAAATGCAGATTTTATGATTGGAAATTCCAGTGCCGGTGTCAGGGAAACTTCCATTTATGGAATTCCGGCAATTGATGTCGGAACGCGTCAAAAGGGACGTTACAGTACAGAATACAGTCAGAATATCCAGCATGTGTCAGAGGATAAAGACGAGATTTTGCAGGCAATAGAACATATTGAAGATTTTCGTAAGCAGGGAGCCCTGTTTGGAAAAGGCAACAGTACGAAACAATTTTTAGAGATAGTCCATGATAAAAATATCTGGGAGCATGGAATCCAAAAAGTATTTATAGATCGGTGGGGGATAACATGATTGAAGGAAAACGGGTGCTGGCACTCATTCCGGCAAGAGGCGGAAGTAAAGGCATCAAAGATAAGAATATTACACCATTGTGTGGAAAACCGTTGATTGCATATTCTGTTTTGGCAGCAAAAGAGTCAGTATATAGATGATGTGGTCGTTACAACGGATTCGGAACGGATTGCAGAAACAGCGAAGGCTTATGGGGCAGAGGTACCGTTTTTGCGTCCGGCAGAACTGGCATCGGATACGGCAAAGACGATAGATGCCGTGCTTCATGCCGTAAAGTGGTTAGAAGACCATCAGAAGTCCTATGATCTGCTGGTGCTGCTCCAACCGACGCAGCCACTGCGAAGGGCAGAAGATATAGACGGAGCGATCGAACTTTGTATACAAAGGGATATGCAGGATGTTGTTTCCGTAAAAGAAGTCTCGGAGCATCCGATTTTAATGAGGACTATCGATGAAAAGGGAGAATTGCAGAATGTACTCTCCATGCAGAGCACGGTCCGCCGTCAGGATATGCCGCAATATTATCTGGTGGACGGAAGCGTATATGTAAACCGGATTGAGACGTTAAGTGAAAGCACCAGTTTTAATGATAACCCGATCCCATATATCATGGATGCAAAATATAGTGTTGATATTGATGAACCGTCTGATTTAGAGCAGGCGGAAACGCTGTTAAAGAAATATACATAAGGAAATGGAAAAGATACTCTTTTGGCTAGCTGGTTTACAACTGCATTACAATACCATATGAGAGATTATATGGAGGCGCCAAAGAGTCTTGAGACGTTTCACAAATGCCCATTATATTTATAGAGAGGGAAGAAGAAGTGATTAGAGCATTACATTTAGCAAGTTTTAATGGTAATATAGGCGATATAGCAAATCATGTTGGGTTTTGGAATCTTTTCAAAAAATACGTAACTAATGATGTTGAAGTTACATATCTCGAGATTAGAGAATACTATAAATCATGGAATCTAAGACAATTTGATGATTCGTTTGCCGATTTGGTTAATCGATACGATTTGCTTGTTATCGGTGGGGGATTTTTTCGATGTTAAGTGGGATTATTCAACCACTGGAACTACTCTTAATATTTCTGATGAAATTTTAAGAAAGATACACATTCAATAGTGTTTAATGGACTTGGTGTTGATTATTCACCAAATATGTGTTTGGCAAAAGTAAAGGATTGTTTTGGTTCGTTTATCAAATACTTAGATTCAAGGTCAGATAAGTTTCTTGTTTCTGTAAGAAATGATGATTCTAAAATGCTTTTGGATCAATTTTTTGATGGTTCATCATTAAAGAATATAATTCAGATTCCAGATGGTGGGTTCTTTACCAGTGCTGGTGAGTACCGTCATCCTGAAATTCCTGATGATAAGACTGTTATTGCAATCAATACTGTTAGAGACAGAATGGAAGACAGATGGGGAGATAAGGAAAGTTATAATCAATATTGTAATGAATTTTCTTTGTTCATTGACAAAGCTATCTCAAGAAATCCTAATCTCCACTTCGTATTTGTGCCACATATCCCATCTGATTTACAGGCAATTTCAGATGTGCTTAATGCCGTACAAGATTATAATTGTAGAAGGAATATAACAATTGCTCCTTATTTAAATGGAATTGCAACACCTGGCGAATATTTGGTTGATCTTTATAGAAAATCAGCGGTAGCAGTTGGAATGAGGTATCATTCAAATATTTGTTCTATTGCAATGCATACACCGACAATCGGAATTGTGACATTAAAAAGCATGTTGAATTATATAGAAATATTGGAATGGATGACAGACTGTTTAATGTTAATGAAAACTCATTTAGTGAAAAGCTATATGAAAGATTAATTTGGTCTATAGAAAATAGGGATTTACTTACGGAGCAGAATGCATTGTTGGTACGTAAATTAGAACAAAAATCTGTTGAATATTATGAGAAAATTGCTCAGCTTTTATATGGAAAGGTGTTATAATGCAATTGTTGTGATATTAGGGTCAAAATGAGTGGAAAAATCATAAAGAAGCAATAGATAAAGTAAATATTCTCAAGTATGCAAGCACGCTTTTGAATATTTAGTAAAAGGACGAGTACAAATGAGAATAGCAATTTGCGATGATTTGCAGACAGAACGACAAAAACCATAGAAGCCTTAGACTCCGTCATCAGAAATTTTTCCGTTAATGAATTTGATGATGGAGCCGAGCTGATCAAAAGTCATGAGGTATTACCTTATGACTTGATTATTTTAGACATATTGATGCCAAAGATCAGTGGAATGGATACGGCGGCTCAGATCCGCAAAAAAGATACAAAGACACCCATCGTGTTTATATCGACGAGTGAAGAATTCGGTGTACAGAGCTATCGGGTGCTGGCTTTTGATTATTTATTAAAGCCGATCGATACAGAACAACTGAGGGCATGTATGAGAAGGCTGTTATCACAGCGGACCAAAAACATTATATTACAGTGACCTATTCCGGAACCGAAACAAAGCATCCTGTTGTCTAATATCCAGTGCTTAGAGAGCAATCTGCGAAAAGTGATCTTTACACTGTCGGAAAACAGAGAGATTGAAGTAGTCGGAAAACTGACAGACTACGAGGAATTTTTACTGCATCATGGATTTTGCCGCTGCCACAAAAGCTATCTTGTAAATATGGAGTATATCGACAGCATAGACAATGACGTGTTTTATTTGACAAGCGGAAAAACGATGAAGATCTCAAGAACATATCTGCAAAGTGCAAAAAAGGCATATTTTGACTATGTATTTGCGGCGGAGGGGAGAGACATGAGCCATTCGGGAAATATCGTATCGCTGTTTGTGACACTTTTTATATGTACTCTGGACGGTTATTCCATGATGAATTACCGTGTGCCGGCAAAACGTGCCTATGGGTATTTTGCTGCCGTAACGGCAGTCTGTCTGGCATTCAATTCTTATATCATGATTCATTATGGAAGTACGGTGCTTCGAAGTGTTATTTTATTCACAATCGGACTGCCGTATTTTGTGTTGATATTGTTGATCACCAAAGATAAAATATCACAGACTGTGTTTAACTTTTGGCTTTGGATCAATATCTATGACATCATTGCAAATTTTTCTGCATTTATCAACGATTATACTTTAAAAGACGCTTATTTTTTAACAGCATTGCGTTTTGTGCTCTTTGGCGGATATTTTATCCTGTATAACAAACATTTAAAGGCAAAACACCGGATGCTGATGGATCGGTTAAAGGTCAACTGGTGGATATTTTCCTTTATCCCGATGTCCTTTACCGGGCTGATCTGTCTGGTCAACTATTACTTTTTGGATTTTCACGGCGTCACACGCAACTATCCGGTATTGCTGATGATATGCATACTGATGCTGTTAGTCTATATTCTGATATATTATACCTTTCAAACGGCAGGCGATGCGATGGAAAGAGAGCGGATTGCCGGGAATATGAAAGAGCAGATCCTGCTGCAGAAAAAGCAGTACGAATTCTATCTGCAAAAAAGAGAGGCAGAGAGGATTTTTCGCCATGATGCAAGGCACCGTGACAGTATTTTGATCAGTTATCTTGAAAATGGAGACGTGGAAGGAGCAAAGGAATTTTTAAAAAAGAACTGGCGGAAATAGAAAAAATGCAAAAATACCGTTTTGCGAAAATACTCTGATCAATGCGGTTCTCAGTGAATACCGGACAAAAGCAGAGCAGGAAGGACTGGAATTTTCTGCACGGATACAGATGCCAAAGGAATTTTCCTGTGATGAGGCGGAATTCTGTGTGATGCTCTCTCGAATCTGTTAGAAAACAGTCTGGATGCGGCAAAAAGTTATATTGCAATCAGCATCAAGCATTTAAACCATCAGCTCTCTTTAAATGTAAAAAAAATGATTATGAAGGTGAGTTAAAAAAGAGTACGGAAAACAATTATCTTACCACTAAACCACAGGGCAGCGGACTGGGATTAAAAAGTGTAGAAGCGATTTTAAAAAGCAATTCCGGATTTTTAAAGATCGAAGATACAGACGGAGTATTTGATGTGTTTGCAACCTTAAAAAATTGAGAAAAATAAAGTGCCGATGACTCCTTTTTTGCAAGTTATGACGATTTCATGCAAGTTATGACATTTTCATTGAATAAAAGCATAAGATTACATAAAATGGCAGGTAAGAAAAAACAATAAGGAGGAGTTTATATGGCACTTATCATTGTGGGAGTTGTGCTGGTAATTATCATTTTATGGTTTATTTCCGCACAGAGAAAGTTAGTAGCAATGGATGAGAACATCAACAATGCGATGGGCCAGATCGGTGTTCAGTTGTCCTCACGCTGGGATGCGTTAACGGCACTGTTGGATCTGACAAAAGGGTATGCTGATCACGAGTACAAAACCATATCGGATACGATCAAAATGCGTACCAGTATTAATTCAAACAGTTCCGCAGCAGAAGTAAATAAGCAGGAAAACATGCTGACAGAGGCAATGGGCAAGATCATGGCAGTTGCAGAAAGCTATCCGGAGCTGAAAGCAAATGAGAATTATATCAAGACCATGGACAGCGTAAACGAGTATGAGAAGATGGTACGTCAGTCACGTCTGATCTACAATGACAGCGTTACCAAACTCAATCGTACGATCCGCATGTTCCCAACTTCGATCGCAGCAGGCATGCTTCATATTACAAGCCGCGATTACTTAGAGGCAAGTGAGCAGAAAGCAGATATGCCGGATATGAAATAAGGAGCAGCCTATGAAGTGGATAAAAATTACTGCTTGTGGCACCGTTGATGCTGCTGTTGATCTCCGGTACGGCATATGCTAAAAACAATGTCTCGGAAATAGACATTTCCGTTACCGTAAGGGATGACGGAAGTGCTTATGTAGTTCAGAACTGGCATGGTACTTTCGAGGAAGGAACCGAGAATTACATACCAATTGCAACAAAAAGACATCGGCATATCAGATTTGAAAGTATCCGATGAAAAAGGTGAGTATACTTTTGTTGATGATTGGGACATCGATGCAGACTTTGATGCCAAAAAGCGAAAATGTGGGATCAACAAAACCGATGACGGCGTAGAGTTGTGCTTTGGAATAACCGATTATGGTGAAAACAAATATGCGATCGAATATGTGGTCACAGACTTTATAAAAAGCTATTCCGATTATGACGGAACGAATTTTATGTTTATCAATCCGCAGATGTCTACGTTTCCGACAGACGGAAAGGTCAGCATTCGTTTAGAGAACGGTACAGCTTTAGACGAGAACAATGCAGGAATCTGGGCATTTGGATATGAAGGAGAGGTACAATTTCAACAGGGTTCTATTGTGGCATACACAACCTCTGCTTTAGAAGATGACAATGACATGATCGTGATGTTCCGGTTGGATAAGGGAATCCTATCCCCGACGAAATCCGTTTCAAAATCTTTTGAAGAGGTGAAAGACACAGCTTTTGAAGGCAGTGATTACGGAGATGACGAGAGTGGATTGTTAGAAACCATTATAGGTTTTGTGGTTTTGATCGGAATTGTGGTAGTAGTCGTATGGCTGATCAGTAGTGTTGTAAAGAGAAAGAAAGCTATTAAAGCGTTCTACGAACAGGCGAATTATTACAGGGAGGTGCCAAACGGCGGAGAGATCCGGGTTTCGCATTTCTTGGCACAGACCTTTGATGTGGCAAATGAGGAGAGCCTGCTCATCGGAGCATTGATCCTTTCCATGATCAACAAAGGATGTATTGAGCCACAGACAGAAGAAAGTGTTGGAGCTTTTGGAAAGTCGAAAAAATCCGTCAACTTAAAGCTGATAAAAAAACCGGATACCGATATCGAAAAGAAATTGTATAAGGTTTTAGTCAAAGCGGCGGGCGAAGATGGTATTTTACAGGAAAAAGAACTTGAGAAATACGCATACAAACATCCGAAGTCTGTAAGCAAACTGTTAGAGAATGCCTTAGATCACGGAAGAGAAATTTTTGCAGAAAATAAAGGTTTTACCGGTCATTCGGGAAGAAAGATCAGTGATCTGACTGCAAAGGGCAAAGAAGAACTTGCCGAGGTAATGGGACTGAAGAAGTATCTGGAAGATTTTTCACTGATATCAGAAAGAGAAATCAGCGAAACGATTATCTGGCAGGATTATATGGTATATGCTACATTGTTTGGCATAGCCGACAAGGTAATCAAACAATTTGAAAAAGTCTATCCTGACAGGGTGCCTGAGTTTGAAAATTACAATAGAAATGTGATCATAGCACACAGCTATTGTCACAGCATGCACAGATCTGCAGAGAGGGCAATGCAGGAAGAGAGAACCAGTGGTCAGGGAGGTTTTGCGTCGATAGGCGGAGGCGGAGGCTTTTCCGGTGGAGGTACTGGAGGCGGTTCAAGGTAACTGCTTACAGCCACCGTGGGAGGATTCCTTTGAGAAAGTTGGTGATGCGTTTGGATGTCATTGATTTTACAACAATAATAAAAAATAATCATAAAAAAGGAGAATACAGCAATGAAAAGTTTTAAAAAAGTAATGGCAGGAATGTTAATGGGTATTATGGTAATCGGAATGCTGACAGGATGTGGCGGAGACCCGGTTGCAGATGATTTTGAAAAGTTCTTAAACACAGACATGGTAGATGTCAATGCAAACTATGAGAAGATCAAAGAAGAGTCTGCAAAATGGGGCGACTTAGAGACAAACGAAGAGATCAAAGACAGCATCAACAATGGAATCATGCCAAACATTGATGATTCACTGGATAAACTTTCTAAGATCAAACCGGAAACAGATGAAGTGAAAGCTATCAAAGAAAAAATATGTAAAAAGTAATGGAAGCATACAAAGAGGGTTATACAAAGATGCTTGAAGCCTGTGACACAAATGATGAGCAGACTGTCACAGAAGCTACCGAAAAGATTGATGAAGGAATCAAGCTCTTAGATGATTATAACAATGCGTTAGAATCATTAGCAAAAGAGAAAGATATGAAAATAGAGTATTAATAATGTAAAATAGAGTGTAGTAGAAAGGCTGGATATTCGTAACATTACGAGTATCCGGCTTTTCAATTTTTCTATAGAAGTAGCAAAAGAAAAAAACATGAAGGTGCTGACACTTTCCGGTTTCAAAGAGGACAACCGTATTAAGCAGATGGGAAACTATAATCTCTATGTGCCTGTCTGCCACTATGGAATGGTAGAATCCATAC
>VOFE01001248.1_pt1:0-30000 | contig 84001 bp, 82 predicted proteins | sample 5384071 | NCBI WGS metagenome assembly VOFE01 (sample SAMN12384724, study PRJNA508395) | human gut metagenome | isolation source: healthy gut D | host: Homo sapiens
CTTAGCCGGCTGGGAAATATCAAAGCCATAGATCTGAGCCATTTCTTTCATCTTCTTCAGAGCACGGATCTGATCTGCGATCTCCTCACGAAGCTGGAAGTCATAACGTCTCATACCCTGACGGTCGCATGCTGCGAAGTCTTTCTCTTTACCTGCGATCAGATAATCAATTCCGTAAAGAGCAACTCGTCTGTAATCACCAACGATACGTCCACGTCCGTAAGTATCCGGAAGACCTGTAAGGATCTTGTTGTGACGTGCTACCTTCATCTCCGGTGTGTAGATATCAAATACACCCTGGTTGTGAGTTTTAAATTCATAGTTGTGGAAAACATCTTTAATCTTGTCACTTACTTTATATCCGTAAGTTTCACATGCCTGCTCTGCCATTTTGATTCCGCCGTATGGCATGAAAGCACGTTTCAGAGGTTTGTCTGTCTGAAGACCTACAACCTGCTCCAGGTCTTTGAGTTCCTCATCGATATATCCAGGACCGTATGCTGTAATTCCTGTTACTACCTCTGTCTCCATATCAAGAACGCCGCCTTTAGCACGCTCTTCTTTCTGAAGCTCCTGAAGCTTGCCCCAGAGTTTATCTGTTGCCTCTGTTGGTGCTTCCAGGAAGGAAGCATCTCCATCATATGGTGTATAGTTCATACTGATGAAATTACGAACATCGATCTTCTCTTTCCAACGATCACCCTTAAAACCATTCCACTGTTCAAAATCAACTTTTGCCAATTTGTTACACATCCTTTCCTGTTGTCTCAATATTTCGTTCACCGCCCGCGCAGTTAGTAATATATAACATTTCTCATGACGACCATAAGATAACAGATTCCGAATTTAAAGTCAACAGCTTGGAAGTATGTTCTTTATAATATACATGTAATTGTATTATTGATAAAAATAATGAGAAAATTGTACCAGATATTGTACAATGTCGGGCGTCTGACGGACGCTCCTGGCGGAGGGCGTTTCCTTTCCAGGGGGGACACTTTGGCAGTGGAGCTCTTTCCCTTTCTGGGGGACACTTTGGCAGTGGGGTTTCCCTTTCTGGGGGACACTTTGGCAGTGGGGTTTCCCTTTCGGGGGGACACTTTGGCGTGGGCAAGTTTGCGAGGGGGAAAGGCGCTCGGAGTTACGAAGCCCGCTTTTCCCCCTCGCGCTCCCCCTTTCCGGGCACGTCGCTGTTCTGCGCTGTGGTATGGGGTAGTGTATTGGTAAATGCCTGTATGCTGCTGTATTGGTAGCGTCAGGCTGAGCCGTTTTTTTTGTTCCGCCGGACGGGAGGCGGTCTGCGCAGCAGACCTGTTCCTGGTAGTTGTTGTATTGCTGGCGCTAATCTGCTCCTGCCTGTTGTTCTATTGCTGGCGCTAATCTGCTCCTGCCTGTTGTCGCATCACTGGCATAAACCCGCTCCCATTAACAACAGGGAACAGGCCCGCTGCGCGGGCCGCTTTCCCGTCCGACGAAACAAAAATCGGCTCAGCCTGACACTGCCAATACAGCAGCATACAGGACTAAGCCGATAAATTAACACACTCCAAGGCGTAGCACAGCGGCGTGCCCGGAGGGGTGGGGTGTGGGGAGGGGAAACGGGCTTCGCAACTCCGAGTGCCTCCCCTCCCCACGAATTTCCCCGCTTTTTCAAAGCAAAACTTTTCCAAGAAAAACCCTACAATACTTTGGAAAGAAACTCCTTCGTCCTTTCCTCTCGAGGATCCCCAAACAGTTCTTTCGGATTTCTATCCTCAAGAATCACCCCATCATCCATAAAGAGCACTCTGTCGCTGACCTCCCTTGCAAATCCCATCTCATGGGTAACCACCAGCATGGTCATGCCTTCTTTTGCAAGCTCCTTCATAACCTCAAGAACCTCTCCGACCATCTCCGGATCAAGAGCTGATGTCGGCTCGTCGAACAGAAGCACCTGGGGATTCATTGCAAGGGCTCTGGCAATGGCAACCCTCTGCTTCTGTCCGCCTGAAAGCTTTCCGGGATAGACATCGGCTTTTCTTCAAGGCCGACTCTTTTCAAAAGAGCCCTCGCCTTCTGATCAGCTTCCGCTACATTCCATTTGCCAAGGCGCACCGGCGCAAGGGTGATATTTTTCAATACTGTCATATTTGGAAACAGATTAAAATGCTGAAAAACCATTCCCACATTTTCCCTGAATTTATCTACATCCAGCTTCGGATCCAGAAGCTGCTGTCCGTTTACGGTGATCTCGCCTTCCTCCGGTTTTTCCAGAAGGTTCAGACAGCGCAAAAATGTAGATTTTCCGGAGCCGGACGGACCGATGATGCAGATACACTCACCCTTGTTTACGTGAGTTGTGATTCCCTTTAATACGTGTACGTCCCCGAAGGACTTTTTCAGATTTTTAACATCAATCACTTTCTCTCAGTCTCCTTTCAAATCTCTTCAGCAAAAGGCTCAGGCACTTCACGATCAGATAATACATGATACCTGCAACGATCAGCGGTATGAACATCTGATAAGTACGGGAAGAAACATAGCTTGCCGCTTTTGTCAGATCCATGATACCTACATAACCTAAAATAGATGTTTCTTTGATCAGCTGGATAAACTCATTACCCATTGCCGGAAGGATGGTTTTTACAGCCTGCGGAATGATAATGAAACGCATGGTATCTTTATACCCAAGGCCCAGAGAACGACCTGCCTCGCTCTGGCCCTTGTCTACAGATAAAATACCTCCGCGGATAACCTCGGAAACATATGCACCGCTGTTGATACCGAAGCTGACCACTGCTGCCACATATCCCAGCCTGCTGTGGAACACTGCAAAATAGATGATCATCAGCTGAAGGACTGACGGTGTTCCACGAATCACATCAACATAAATATCCGCGATCGTGGAAAGAATGGTTCTTCTGCCTTTTTTCGCAGCTCCAAGACGTACCAGAGCCACTACAAGACCGATCAGGATACCTACGATCACTGACAAAAGGGAAACGATCAGTGTAATCCCAAGACCATTAATATAAAACTTCCAACGATTATCCTGAAGGAAAATAAAGCTTAAAAGTCCCAGAAAACCATCGGTTGCTGCTACATCTGTCACATCCTCGCTGTTTTCAAGTGTGTCCACAAAATACTTCTGATAAAGATCATCATATTCCCCGGATTTTTTTACTTTTGCAAGCCCGTCATTGATGATCTGGACAAGCTCTGTGTTTCCTTTTTCAATGCAGAAAACCGTATCCTCTGCTGTACTTGGCACGGACTCATACTGCAGATCTGAGTTCTGTTTGCAGTAGATCTCAGCCATGATATTGTCGATCAGAACTGCATCTGCTCCACCGTTTTTCAGCTCCATGACTGCGCTGGAAGCGTTTTTAAATCTTTTTACTTTGGCATCCTTAACTTCACCGTAATCGGTAGTCTCGCCGGATGCGATCATATCACTCTGTGCACCCTCCAGAACTGCAACGGTTTTTCCGGACATCTCCTCAAAATCCTTGATCGGATTATCCTTACGGCTGATGATGCACTGTGTACCGGTGTAATAAACATCGGAAAAATCAACGCTTTTTTTACGGTCCTCCGTAGGTCCGATCCCGGCTGCGATCACCTGTACATCACCAGCCTCCATGGAACCCATCAGGGAATCAAAGGGCATATCCTTCCATACCAGCTTTACGTTTTCTTCCTTGGCGATCGCCTCCAGAAGATCGTAATCAAAACCTGTAATATTTCCATTATCATCCAGGTATTCAAACGGTGAATACTCTGCGTTCGTTCCTATGACGATGGTCTGCTGTTCTGCCGCTTTTACTGCCACTGCACTGCTGAAATATACCGGCAAAGCCATGATCATACACAGTACAAAACAGATAAGAGCTCTGCTTTTTCCATTGCGTCCCATTATTTTCCCCTCCTGCTATTCATATTTTTTTCCGTAGCCAAAAGCACCTTCCATGCCACAGATGCCCGCTGCAAAAGCAGCTGCCTCTTCAAGACTTTCACAGATCGCGGTTTCCTCCGCCATGCCGTTTTTCATTCTTCCGATATACCCGGTAAGGAAAGATGCGATCAGTGAATCCCCGGCGCCAAGAGTATCTTTTACTTCCGTAAGCGGCGCTGCCGGCTGTCGGTAAAAATTCCTTCCGTCATAAAGAATGCAGCCCTTGGCTCCTCTGGAGGCCATGGCAAGCTTCGGCCCCATGGAGATGATCTTTTTCAGATGCTCTTCTGCCTCCTGGTCGGTTCCGTCAAAGGAGCAAAATGCGTAAGTAACCTCCGGTGCTGTTTTTTCATAATATTCCTCTGTGGAATCATCAGAAAAGTCAAAAGAAACCGGAATTCCCGCCTCTTTGATCTTATGCAGCTCTTCCTCCGTAAAAGAGTAATTTCCGCTATGTACCACATCAAAGCCTTTCATATATTCCAGATCAAAACGATCAAGGATATACGGTGTTTTTCCACGGATACCACCATCATTAAAATCCAGGAACTCACGGTCTCCGTCTTTTAATGTGATCCTGGAATAACCGTTCTCGCCGTGCAGCTGTCTGCACTTTACGGTTTCCACGCCGATTTTTTCCAGTGTATCCATGATCAGTTCTGCTCTGTCGTCATCTCCGAAATATCCCATATACGCTGTTTTTTCACATCCGGCCATCTTTCCGTAAACACTGACGTTTACGCAGTTTCCGCCTGGATACATGGTTTTCAGATGATCATAGATATCCACTACATTGTCTCCGAAGCCAAGAAGCTTTGTACTGTATTTACTCATATTTTCCCTTTCTCTGTGCACAGGCACAGCAGCACCTTTAGTACTCTACAACGCCCATATATCTTCTCATATCCAGCGGATGACGGCGTTTATCCTGGAGAGCGGTACGGTAAACGGTCGTCATGGTGTAGAACAGCATCGGGGTAAAATATTCCACACAGCTGTCATCAATTGCTTCCATACCAAGCTTATCTGCATCGATCACTTCGTATTTCTTTCCGTATTTTTCAAGGAAAGTCAGCACACGCTCATCCATCATACGGTTTCTGCCCCGGCTCATCATAAGGATATAAAGATGATCCTCATCCGTTACCTCAAACGGTCCGTGGAAATATTCCGCACTGTTCAGATATCCGCAATCCATCCACTGCATTTCCTGAAGTGAGCAGATCGCAAAGCCATATGCCTGAGAATAGGAAGCTCCCGATGCCATGATATAGAGGTTCGGTTCCTCTGAATATTTTTCTGCAAAAAGCCATGCTGCATTCTGCTGATCCTTCACTGCAGCTGCAATAACATCATCGATCTTTTCAAAGCCTTCCACGATCTTATCGTAAAGCTTATATCCCGGCTCCTGTACCTTCATCAGCTCATTAAGAATACGAAGTACGATTCCCTGAGGCTTCTCTGCTTCCTTTACCCCCGGTGCCCAGTCGTATACAACGGAGATCCATTTATCGGTATCACATGGGGAACCTGGCGCATGTGTCATTGTAACAACAGCCGCACCTGCATCCATTCCTGTTTTTGCTGCCTCCAGACACTCCTTTGTCTTGCCACTGTGGGAGCAGATGATCAGAAGACTGTCTTTTCCCAGCTTCTTCGGCGGTGTCAGTGCAAACTCTCTTGCAGGGATCCACTGTGCATCCATCACTGCGGATTCCGCACGGACAAAATAATATCCCGGATACAGATCCACAAGAGATCCTCCGCATGCAAGAAAATACACATTTTTGATTGTTCCATGCTCTTTGTTGATCTTATTTACGATTTTTACTGCGTCCATTTTCATCCTCCGGTTTTCGTGGAAATTCGTCTGGTAATCCTCTGAATCCATTGAAAATACAGGTTTTTTCGGATTTTCAGATAAATTTCTCCTTCTTGTACTTTTGCATTTTACCTTTTTGAAGAATATAACATATTATAACGTTATAGTAAAGAGTATATTCATTATTTATGATTAATTATTCATCCAATATACCTTCTGACGCACTGCAGAGGTTTGTCCCTTACTGGACAAATACATCCGCACTATAGTAAAATATCTTTTATGAACAACCTCAGAAAGGATATTTTCATGTTAAATAAAAATTCAATCCAGCCGCTTTACAAGCAGCTTATGGATATCATCACCCAGCAGATCAAAAACGGTACTTATAAGCCCGGAGAAAAAATCCCCACTGAGCCGGAGCTTGCCGATCTTTACCATGTCAGCCGGATCACTGTCCGACGTACCGTGGAGGAGCTTTGCACACAGGGCTATCTTATCAAGCATCAGGGAAAAGGAACCTTTGTAAAATCCCCCATGATCTTCCGGAAATTTGAATCCCAAAAAAATATGAGCTTTTCCGAATCCTGCCGTCAGAATGACCGGATTCCGGAATCTCACGTACTGTCCTTCTGCAAAAAACCTGCGAACAGCGTAACCTCTGATTTTCTGCAGCTTACTTCGGATGAGGAAGTTTTTTTTCTGGAACGTCTTCTTCTGGCTGACAGTATTCCGGTTATTGATGTTCACACCTGGCTCCCCACACGGCTTTTCCCGGATTTTGATCCGAACGCTGTAGAAAACGGTTCTTTTTTTGAATATATCAAAAACACCTACCGCTGTACGATCGCAGAATCCAGCCGCAGCACCATTTCTGTTACTGCAGCCTCCCCGGATATGGCAAAAACTTTGCGTCTGTCTTCCGGCGATCCCGTGCTGATCCTGGATTCCTATATGGAAGCTCCTGATGGAAAACCGCTTTACATCAGCCGTGAATACATTGCAGGTTCCCGCTATACGATTTCATTTTGAAGAATCAAAAAAACGGCACAGAAGTGTTATGCTGCCAATACAGCAGCATACACCTCTGTGCCAGTGTTTATTTATCCAAAAATATTACTGTTCACTCCGTTCTCTGCAACACGCTTCGCGATACACAAAATTTATCCTTTATCTTTTCAAGACTCCGATCCATCACTGCCTGTCATCTGTGCCTCAATGGCCTTTCCAAGGCGGTTATAGATCGTCACCGCATCCTCCACATGGAGTGGGCTTCCGGTATTTCCCGATGCGCCTGCCGTTACCAGTATGTATTCCCTGTCGTAGACCTCTGCAAAGCTTGCAAGACACAGACCCGCCTCACTGGTATATCCTGTCTTGCCGCCCAGGATCTTGCCGCCGGTAACGGAAGGGTCAGAAAGATTTTTGAACATGGTACTGTAATATGTGATCCCGCTGGGATGGATATTCGTCACTCCTGTGGAATGCCGCGGGCTCTCAATGATCTCTCTGAACGTATCGTTCCGAAGCGCATACCTGAGCAGCACCGCAATATCTCTCACTGTACTGTAATGATCCGGATCATGAAGCCCTGTCGTATCACAGAAATGTGTACCATTCATTCCAATCCTCTGTGCCTTCTTATTCATCAGCTCCACAAATCCATCCCTGGAACCGCCTACGGTATCCGCCAGTGCGATACAACACTCCGCACCGGATGGCAGCATGGCACCATAAAGAAGGTCGATGGCCCGCACGGTCTCACCGGGCTGAAAGCCTGCCTGGGTGGCATCCTGCTCATAAAGCCCCTGGAACATTTCCTGGGTCAGAGTGATCTCCTGATCCAGATCATCCAGGTTCTCAATAGCCACGATCACCGTCATGATCTTCGTCATGGAAGCTGGATAGATCTTCTCATCGCCCTTCATATTTCCGATGATCTTTCCGCCTTTTACCTGCATCAGCACTGCGTAGGGACTGTTGATACCGCTCATCTCAAGCTTACGGACAACCGGTCTCTGCAGACTTTATTCCAGCCGATGATCACTACAAGTGTCAGGATCACGATAGCCTCTACCACCAGGCAGAGTATCATTTTTATTTTGTTTACCTGTTTTTTTATTTTCTTCGCTTTACGCTTTTTTGATTTCAATTTATACTCCCTGTTCCGACAAATTCATCTGTAAGTTTTACTTACAGAAACGTTTTCCACATCTTTTTTATATTAACATGATTATTATTTTCTTCTGTAAAATCTATATGAAAAAGCTCTGATGAGCTTTCGGTCTGTTACAACTCTGTTTGTGCCTTATTGTAGGATTTTTGCCCCAAAAAATCAAGGTGTATAAATATATAAAAAAATACCCCATACAAAGTTTCCTCTGTACAGGGTATTTAAATTTATTACTGAGCTAATTTAATCGGGTTAAGCTTAACACCAGGTCCCATTGTCGGAGCGATTGTAACGCTCTTCAGATACTGACCTTTCAGTGTGCTTGGTCTAGCCTTGTGATAGCTTCCATCAGCGTCTGGAAGTTGTCGCTTAACTGTTCCTCTGTAAAGGAAGCTTTTCCGATCGGAACATGGATGATGTTGGATTTGTCAAGACGATACTCGATCTTACCTGCTTTGATATCGTGAACTGCTTTAGTTACGTCCATTGTTACTGTACCAGCTTTCGGGTTTGGCATTAAACCTTTCGGTCCAAGTACACGACCAAGACGACCTACAACACCCATCATATCTGGTGTTGCAACTACAACGTCGAAAGTCAAGCCATCCCTCGTTCTGGATCTTCGGAATGAGCTCCTCAGCTCCTACGAAGTCAGCTCCTGCTGCTTTTGCTTCTTCTGCCTTAGCATCTTTAGCGAATACAAGAACACGAACTTTTTTACCTGTTCCGTGTGGCAGAACAACTGCTCCACGGATCTGCTGGTCTGCATGACGTCCATCGCAGCCTGTACGGATATGAACTTCGATAGTTTCGTCGAATTTAGCAACTGCAGCTTTTTTAACTAAGCTGATAGCTTCTGCGTGTATCATATAATGTAGCGCGGTCTACTGCTTTAGCAGCTTCCACGTATTTCTTTCCTCGTTTCATTTCTATAACCTCCTGTGGTATTTGCGGGGAAAAGCCCTCCCACTTGAAAATTTCACTTTTTCTACGGGAACCCCGAACTTAAGCTTCGGTATTTATTAGTCTACGACTTCGATTCCCATACTTCTTGCTGTACCGGCGATCATGCTCATAGCAGCCTCGATGGATGCTGCGTTGAGGTCTTTCATCTTAAGTTCAGCGATTTCCTGAACCTGAGCTTTAGTAACCTTAGCTACTTTGTTTTGTTCGGTGTACCGGAACCGGATTTGATCTTAGCAGCTTTCTTAAGAAGAACTGCAGCCGGCGGAGTCTTGGTTATGAAGCTGAAACTTCTGTCAGCATAAACAGTGATGACTACAGGAATGATCAAGTCTCCCTGATCTGCTGTTCTTGCATTGAACTCCTTTAGTGAACTGAACGATATTTACACCGTGCTGTCCAAGAGCTGGACCTACAGGTGGTGCTGGAGTTGCTTTACCAGCGGGAATCTGTAATTTTATATAGCCTGTTACTTTCTTTGCCATTTTTCGGCACCTCCTATGTGGTATTGGCGGGGGTGTGTCCCTCCCACTTGCTGTTACCTTGTTTTTGAATTACTCAGCTTTTTTGATTTCTGTGAAACTTATTTCTACCGGTGTTTCACGACCGAAAAGCTCAACATTGATCGTTACCGTCTGTTTCTGCATGTTGATACCTGTGATCACACCTGCGGTATCTTTCCATGCACCACCGGTAACGACTACCATGTCGCCCTCTGCGAAGTCCACTTCGATATCCGGTTTCTGGATACCAAGCGGCATCATTTCCTCTTCTGTAAGAGGCACAGGCTTTGATCCCGGTCCTACGAATCCTGTAACACCGCGGGTATTACGGACAACGTACCAGGTATCGTCATTCATCACCATATTGAGAAGCACATAGCCTGGAAACATCTTTTTCTGAACCTGTCTTGAGGTTCCGTTCTTCATCTCCACTACATCCTGCAGCGGAACACGTACCTCCAGGATCTGGTCTTCCAGGTGTCTGTTCTCGATTGTTTTCTCGATGTTGGCCTTTACCTTGTTCTCATACCCGGAATAGGTATGAACAACGTACCATTTTGCTTCTGACATACAATCACCTTGTCCTTACTTCATTAAGAAATTAATGAATTCCAGAATTCCGGAATCCATTACACTGATAACCACTGCCAGGATGATCGTGATGATCACGACCACAACAGTCTGCTTTGCCAGTGTGGGACGGTCTGTCCAGACAATCTTCCTGAATTCTGACTGAAGTCCCTGAAACCAACTCTTCTTCTGCGGCTTATCCTCAGATTTCTGTTTTTCCATAGCATAACCTCACAATCTCGTGATTACTTTGTTTCCTTATGCAGAGTGTGTGTTGCGACAGAACTTACAATATTTCTTGGTTTCCATTCTCTCAGGATGGTTCTTTTTCTCCTTAGTCATATTGTAGTTACGCTGCTTGCACTCGGTACATGCTAATGTAATCTTAACGCGCACAACTTCCACCTCCAGTGTTTTCATTTGCATGGTCTTCTATGCCGCCCGGAACGTATATCCGTCGTCATTTTCGGGCATAAAAAAAAGACCTAACTTCCATGTCGCTCGTCAATTTTATCACAGAGCAGGTGTGCAAGTCAAGCCTTTTTCGCTTAAATATAAAGAATTTCACAGATTCCGTACGGACGTCTCAAGTGCGCAAACCCGATTCTGCTTCGCTGCATTTCGTTTTCGGGACGTCGCCCCTGTACAGAAAGTAATAAGAAGACCCTTATGTGCAGGCACAACATGTCTTCTTCTGTCTTCCTGCACACTTTCAACTTCTATTAAAAGTAGTCATAACCACCGTGGATATCCACCACACTGCCGTTCATATATCCGTTAGACAGCACTGCATAAGCCATATCCGCCACTTCCTCCACAGTTCCAAACCTGTGGAGTGCGATCTTCCGGTTGATACGGTCGTAGCTCTCCTGGGTGCGGGCGCTGTGCCACGGAGTTTCGATGAAGCCAGGTGCAATAGCGTTGACTGTGATGCCCTTTGGCTCAAATTCCTTTACCAGGGATCTTGTCAGGAAATGGATGGCTGCCTTGGTGACTCCATATACAAGGGAGGAAGAATACGCCTGCTGTCCTGCATAGGAACCGGTAAAGAGCACACTGCCGCCCTCTACCATCATGGATCTCAGCTCTTTGACCATAAATACAGGTACGGAAAGATTGGTGTTTACGATCCGTGTCCACTCCTCAAAGCTGTAGTCTTCATATTTTGCGTAGGTACTGATGCCGGCATTGCTTACAAGCCAGTCAATATGGTCTGTCTGCTTTTTCAGCTCCTCCACAAAAACCATCATCTCTTCATAGGAAGACATATCTGCCTTTATCAAAGTCACCTGAGATCTTTTTTCCTCAGGAAGGCTCTCCTGAAACGACAATGCCTTCTTCTCATCATGTCCATATGTTACGAAGATCCTGTCAGTTTTTGCCGACTCTGCCAGGATCTTTTCGGCGATTCCTCTTCCGATTCCGGAGGTACCGCCTGTGATCACAGTTATTTTTCCCATTTTACAGCTCCATCAGTTCATCAAATATCGGTTTCGGTATATAAGGCTGCTGATTGTGGATCGGCTCACCCAGACAGGTCTTCGGGTATGCGTAGGTTCCATGCTCCAGCATGATCTCCAGAAGCTCCGGCCCGTTCTGCTCCAGGAATCCACCGGCATATTTTTCTACGTCTTCTCCCTGGATGCGCTTTGCAGGAATTCCGTAGGCCTGCGCCACATCTGTAAAATCGCAGGATGAGAATCCGCTGCCATCGGAGGTATCCGCATATACACAGTCAAAATAATCTCTCTGAAGATGACGGATCATTCCCAGCGCCTCATTATTCATTACGATCATCTTCACCGGGATATTCTCGCGCTTCACCCACTGCAGCTCCTGGATATTCATCTGGAAGGCTCCGTCTCCACAGATACATGCCACCGGCTTGCCGGTAGCATAATAAGCTCCGATAGCCGCCGGAAGTGCATATCCCATAGCACCATGTCCGCCGGAAAAAAGTGTCTTCTGCCCCTGCTGATTGTGGAAGGACTGATAGCTCCATACCATATGCTGTCCCACATCCACAGCAACCGCTCCGGTATCGGAAAGCTGATCACTCAAGTATGCGATCATGCGGTTCGGATAACGCTGCGGTGTCTCATCGTCCACTTTCCAGAGTTCCTTACGGATCTTCTGGCAGACAGCAAGCCATTCCTCATAGGAACCGATCTGTGCCTGCTGCTCTGTCAGCTTACGCACCACAGTCTCTGCGCTGACGCAAAAGCATTTCTCACCTTCTCTTCCCGCATGGATCTCTCTTTGAAGATTATAAGGATCAATATCCACACGGATGATTTCGGCATTCTTCGCAAACTCATGAACCTTAGTACCAATCTGACGGGTACACAGGGAAATTCCAAAGCAGAGCAGAAGGTCGCTTTTTGCATTGGCGATCATATTTGCATACCGGTGTCCGTAGGCACCTCCGATGCACCCGAAGTTCAAAGGATCATCAAAGCTCAGTGCGGACCGGGCAAGTACGCTTGTGATCACTGGAATGTGATGGGCACGCGCCAGATCTGTGAGCATTTTTTCTGCTTCTCCGGAAGCTCCGTGACCGATCATAAATACCGGCCGTTTTGCAGTCCTGATCTTATTCAGAATATATTCTGCCGCCTCTGCTCCATCAGAAGAATCCGCCTTTGCAACTGCATCCCTGTAAAAGGCTGCCCCGTTTTCCGGATCATTTTTTCCATATACAGCTGTCTCGATCTCTTCCTCGGAAAATTCCATATCATAAGCCGGATCTTCCACCTCGCCTCTCTGCACATTCATAGGAAGATCGATAAGAACCGGCCCTTTCCGTCCTGTATTGGCGATCTGCCATGCAAGATTCAGTTCACGAACGATATTTTTCGGATCACGGACCTGCACCGCGTACTTGGTTACCGGCTTTGCCATGGAAACCATATCGATCTCCTGAAAGCCCTGCTGACGAAGGCCTGTAATACCGGAATATTCATAGGTATTCAGCTGTCCGGTGATAAAGATCACCGGAAGAGAATCGAAATACGCATCTGCCACACCGGAAAGCAGATTGGCAGCTCCCGGACCACTGGTGGCATAGGCACAGCCGCAGGCATTCTTTGCCTGAGCATAACCACAGGCGGCAAAAGCAGCTCCCTGCTCATGATAGCTGGAATGACTTCTTACATGGGGATTCTTCTCAATGGAATCTACCAGATGTGCGATCATGGTTCCCTGGTATCCAAAGAAATCATGGATCCCTTTTTTCTGCAAAAATTCCACAACATAATCTGTAAGCTTGACCTTAGACATATTTTTTTACCTTCTCCATATACGAGATCCTTCCTGTTTTTTCCAGATACTTAAGATACAGGTCAAAAACCTCCGGATCTGTTTCAAATGCTTCTTCATATTTCAGGCAGCGATCATTCATCCTGGTATATCCTGCAAATGCTTTTTCCAGTTCCACATAATCTTCATTTTTGAAGAGATTCCGGATATAGCTGAGCTTTTTGCGATAAGCCAGTGCACAGGTATATTTTTCCCCGCAGAATTTTGCATAATCCCAGCACTGTGCAAGATATTCCCGGTAATTCATTCCAAACTGCCTGCGCTTTTCCCTTTTCTTCCTGACAGAAGCAAATTTCTTCAGTTCCTTTGACTGCTGCAGAAATTCCTCACATGGGATCAGTGTGCTGCACACCACCAGCGAGCCGGGAACATAGTTTTCCATTGACTTATTTCGATAATTTTTGCCGTAGGCCCGGGTGAGATAGCTGTCTGTGTTTCCCGGGACCATAAAGGATTCTCCTCCAAGCATTGCCTCCCCGGGATTTTCAAAAATATGCGCAGGAAAATAAAGATTCTGGTCAAAATATCGGAGTACATAGGTTTTTGCGCCATCCTGCGGCTGCCGGAGCAGATCCCGGAATATGCTCTTTGCCAGCCAGCCTCGTCCGCAAAGGGAAAGGACTCGCACCATCCAGATACATCCCAGCTCACGCCGGTTCCGCCACTTGCCTTTTTTTCCGTAGATCCTCTTCCATCCCTCTTCGCGCATACGGTTCCAGAGATATTTTCCCTTTGGACCATATTCACACTGCAGCGGAAGGATATTGATCCCCAGTCCCGGATGTTTGTATTTTCCATACTCGTCCAGCTTATAAAACAATGTATCTTTATCTGTATAACGCAGAAAAAATCCGGGGAAACGGCTGTTATTCTCCATAGATTCCAGAGCTCTGCGCAGCTCCGGTTCTTCGTCAAAGATGTTTTTAAACCGGGCCATATCACCGGTCTTCATATAAATATCATTGCTTGCCGGATTCATGGGAAAAGGGCGCTCCGTTACCGCACAGAGGGTAAGATACGGAGAAAGATAATATGTGATCTTATTTTTTCTGCATATGGTATCTATTTCTTTTAGAAGTTCCAGTACTTTCTGCTGTTCTCTGTTCAATACACTCTGCCTCGTTTCTGTTGATCTGTCATTACAGGATCCGCTTCAGAAGCTTCTGAAGTTCCTCCTGACTTTTATACTTATCCAGCCAGCTGTTCAGAAATTCTGTCACGTCTGCCTTCTTTGCGAAAAATCCGGTACGCCGGCTTCCATCGTAAAGATCCTCCAGGAAGATCCTGGAAAGCTCATTTTTTATATAGGGATGCGGCTCATGATCCAATGCAAAGAAATAATTTTCGAAGGCTTCCCGGGTACGCCCCTGTTTCTTCCGGATATCTCCCAGAAGCTTGTATACCTCTCCCTGCCATTCCTTATGGACCAGAAAGCTGCGGATCTCCTCTGCCAGATATTCCATCTCGCCCTCTTCCTCACTGCACAGGATCCTGGTACGGCCCTCTGCCAGTGCTTTGGGATAGCCGAATCTCTGCCATGCACAGGTAAGTGCCTCTTTGTACACTGGCTCCTCAAGGGTTCCCTCCCTTGGAGAATTACCGGTGATCCCCAGTTCTTTACAAAGCTCTCTCACCAGCTCTTCCAGCTCCCCTTTTGTACGGACGGAATATACCTTCGCAAGATAAAGAGCGCCTCTGATCTCCTCATCCTCCGGCATCAGTCTGCTCCAAAATTCCATCAGAGAGAGTGCTTCTGATCTTCTCTGGCTTACAAGCAGATCCCGACAGTCCCGGATCGCCTGGGACTTCTGTTTTTTCAGGAATTTATCCAGTTCCAGCTGCACAATGCCATTATTGGTGCATTCTCTGGCTTTCAGATACTCTGCCATTGCTTCGTTCCGGAGGCCCTTTTTCCAGAGAAGATCCCCCTTATATTTCATAAAATATCCATCCTGGGGAAATACTCTCAGGCAGTAAGACAGAAATTTCTCCGCTTCCGAAGCATTCTGCGGTCCTTCCAGGCGCTCCATCACAAACCGGCATTTAAATTTCAGGAATCCCGGAGCATCCGGATATTTTCTGAGAAGATCATCCACGATTGCCTCTGCTTCCTGCATTTCTTTAAATTCATAGTGGCTGGCTGCTTTTCGGAAACGGCGGATATCCTCCACTGTCTGCTCCATTTCCGGAGTAAGATGATCCATTTTCTTGCGTACCTCGTACATACGGTATGCCTTGGAAACACGCTCCTGATAGATCAGTGTCAGCATGGCCGCCTGAAAAGCCTTATCCTCCAGCGGGATCAGGATCGGATGATAGAACGGACGGATCCCGTTAAAATCCTCACGCCCGATAAACTCCATGCTGAGCTGTACACGGTAATACTCCTCAAAGATCTCACCAAGCACATCATATCTTCTCTCTTTCAGCAGGGTCTCCGCTGTTTTTTCGGATCTCATCAGCCGGGCAGACACATCCCGGGCTACAACACCGGCTTTGATCCTTCTTCGTCTGTCATCCTGTTTATGGTCTCCCTTTGCCATAAGAAGGCAGTAGAATTTGCGAAAAAGCATCTGTCTGCGGATACGTTTTTTGTCGATCCTTGGCATATATTCATCCCGCACCTCCTGATAGCTGGCGCCCGGAACATCAACAGACTCATGAGATTCTCTTTCCCCATGAGGCGGTATATAGGACCATTCGTCCCCGTAATGCCAGATCAGATAATCACTGGTCCTGTGAGGGATCATAACCTTTTCGCCCTCGAAGTCCATATATTTTACAGGGAACATCATATCCTTGTCAAAAAGAAACGGGCAGCCTCCCCATCGCATGGCATAGCGGCTGCACTCCTCTTCTTTATAAGAAAACATGATCTTCTCCAATTTCTTTAAGGTTCTGTCCTTTCCGCAGAAGGTATAGCGGAAAAGCCAGTACAGATACCGCCAGGGAGAAATTTCCCATCTGACTCCCACGACCATGCTGATATTCAGAAGTTCCGTATAGATCATCATATGGTCCCGGTATTTCTCATACTCACGGTCATCATCCGGAATGGGATCCAGAGTCAGTACGTCAATGATCTCACCAGCCTTGTCGTCCCCTATGATCTGATGCTTGTGGATCGCACAGGTATCCGTACTTCCGTAGCGCGGAAAACCGTTGGTATAATTACGATCCACTTCTGCACAATAAACCGCCCGGTTCGGCGGCATCTCGTTCTGACATATTTCTACAAATTTATCCCAGTCACTTTTGGGCATGTAAATGTCCACATCATCGTCCCATGGGATAAAGCCTTCATTTCGAAGAACACCGATCAGAGTACCTCCGGCCATTACATATCTAAGATCATGCTTTTTGCAGATCGCGTCAACCTCCCGGAAGAGCTGCAAAAGAAGCTTCTGTTTTTCTGTCATCTGTCAACCTCTTTGATTAATTATTTTCAAAAGCTCAGCCAGAGTTTCTGATTCTTCATAAAAAAATCTCGTACATTCTGTCCGTCTGTCACGAATCATGATGACCAGCTCCTGAAGCAGATAGCGAAGACCATTTCCCTCAAAATTAAAGCTGTAGCGTTTCAGGAATTCCTGACCTTCTATTTTGGCTTCAAAATATCCGGTATTCCACCAGTCACCGGGTACGGTGATACGCCCCCTGGTTCCGATGATCGCAAGCTCGTTTTCCACATCCACCGTTGTTCCGATCTCAATGGTCGCCAGTGCCCGGAGATACTTCATCGTGATCATATCATAAATAAAGCAGCCGTCACTGCTTTTCACCGCATTGCTCTTCACCTCCAGGTAATCCTTACCGAGAAGCTTGATGCATGCACACAGCGCCTGGCTGACTGTTTCGCTGAAATTTTTTCCGCCCTCAAAATCATCCTGAGAAATCGCGCATTTTACAGCTACCACATCTCCCACAAGCGCTCCATGTGTCAGCCAGACAAGCTGTGTAAACGCGCGCAGATAGACCATGGTAAGCTTCTCTACCAGAACAACCTGATGTGCCTTTGCCAGTGCAAACAGCTCTCTTATCTCTTCCGGTTCCAGAGCCATAGGCGTGTCACTAATCACATATTTATCACATTCCAGTGCCTTTCGGATATAATCTGCCCTGTTTTTCAGACCGGATCGGATATAAATGATATCCAATCCTTCCAGAAACTGCCCGTAATCTGTACCATAAGAGTCAAGTTCGTATCTGTCACAGAATTCTCTCGCAACAAAAACGTCCTCGGAATACACACTTTCTACATGCAGTCCGCTGACATACTTGGACTCCATCACCATTTCGTTGTCCTCTGTATCATCCGTAACAATGCCCATGCTGTAGATCATACCCTCACTTCTGAGCTTGGTACTGGAAATATTTTTGGTACGTTCCAGATAAACGACCTCACAGTAATTCTTCAGATAATCAAATTTGCCACGCCAGTCCGAACCGACTACCAGAAGGTCGATATTGTATTTTGTAATGTCATTTAGCTTCTGCCCCTGATATTCCTCTACAATGATCTCATCCGCAAAACCAGTCTTGCGGACATTTTCGATACGCTTCAGAAGGCTGTCCTGTACATTCAGCTTGCCGCGTTCGATATCATAGCTTTCACTGGTGACACCCACAACAAGATAATCCCCCAGCTCCCTGGCTCTTTTCAGAATATTGTAATGTCCCTGGTGGAACAGATCAAAGGTACCGTAAGTAATGACTTTTTTCATTATTAATTTAATCCTGCGCTTTCTCTTCTTTATTTTTCAAAAGCACTTCCATTTCCCCCTGCGGTTCTGTGATCTTTAATATATCATCCAGGTCCTGGAGCTGCTCAAATTCCTGTGGAGCTCCGGCATCATCCATGCCTTCCTCCATCTCAAGATCCTCATCTACAAAGAAATCCTCGCCACGGATTTCTTCCGTCTCTTCTGTCTCATGTTCCAGTACAGCCGCCACATCGTCCTTCACCTTACGTGCATCCTCCTCGTCCAGAGTTGCCGCAAGCTCCTCAATGGCTTTCTTTCTTTTCAGTATGATCTCATAACGGTCATCTTCATCATATTCATCCTCAAGTCCTTCATCCTGCACCTGCCTCTCGCGTTTGAACAGAATAAATGTAAGCAGGTTTAGTACCCCTCCGTAGAGGAAAGATACCGGCTTGCTTCCAAGGATCAGCACAAGCACCCAGGATACTCCGAAAAGCACCCAGACATTCAGCATCTGCGGGATGCTGAGAAGAAGCAGGCCGTTGAGTACGATCATGATCGGATAATGGAAAAAATAAATCCCCATGGTATTTCTTCCAACAAAGGTAACCGGCAGCTTCACATCCGGGATCAATGCCAGAAGCGTCAGCACCAGCACAAAAGATACCAGATACATCAGAAGGCGGATCAGCATTCCTGTGATATCATCCATTCCCGATAACTGATACGTATGATTCCCACGGAAAATATCTACCGGGATCTCATTGGCGATCATAAAATTCGGAACTGCATACAAAAGCAGGGCTGAAACCAGGAGCAGGATCCATTTACCCTTGAATTTACGGACCACGTCTGTGTAATCACTCTTCCACAGATAGCCTGCCACAAAAAACGGAAAAAATACAACAATCCTGGAGCTTGAAAGATAAGTCGTAAATTCCGGTCTTGTTCCTGCCCACAATGCAAAAATAATGCTCAGAGGCACGATAAAACGTATCTTGCCAAGTGCTTCGATAGTCAGCCTGTAGATAAACAGTGCCAACACATACCACATAACTGTTCCGGACGGACGGAGCAGCTCATAATCCATGCTTCTGCCGGTCCAGATATACGCATACCAGGTCAGACTGTATCCAAGAATATAAGGGATCAGCAGATTCTTCACATTCTTCAGTACATCCTGTGGCTTCTTGGAAAGATATCCGGATATAAAAATAAAAGCAGGCATGTGAAAAATGGTGATCCCATACCATACATAACGCACCACCATGTCCACCTTGACCAGCTGAAATGCGATCAGATGATTAAATACGACAAGAAAGATCAGTACTACTTTAATGTTATCGACCAGGTAAGAATACGGAACTCCCTGGCTATCCGTTCTCTGTTTCATTTGTTTCCACCTTGTAATATTTGATAAAAGTATGAATAAATAATAACATATATTTATGAATTTGGAAATAAAGAATTAATATATGTCAGAATTATTCACCTCTTCCAGAATTTTTCAACGGTATTTCCATATCCCGTGGAGCGCATAGGAAACAAAGAAAAACAGACTCTTCAGCGGACCATATCCCACATACCGATACACCTGATAAGTCATTGCCGCAGACTTCAGCTTATTTCTGGATTTTCCCCCTTCACTGAGCCGGTATTTCAGGTAAGGTCTGTTGAGCCCTGCTGCAAATCCTCCCTTTCTCAGGATCCGGAGCCAGGTAATGTAATCTTCATGGCTGTCATCATGCTCCATTGGAAACGCAAGTGCATCTTCTCTGCGCAGCAATACGGAAGAACAGTTGATGCTGTTATGCTTCAAAAGCTCCCTGTATGTGATCCGTTCCTTTACCGGAATATATTTGCCGGTAGTGCGCCCATCCGGCGTCATCAGCTCTCTTCCGGTGGAGCAGATCGCACAGCCGGTCTGTTCCATAACCTCTGTCTGGGCTTTCAGCTTGCCCTTTTCCCACCAGTCATCCGCATCCAGAAATGCGATATATTTTCCCCGGGCTTCCTTTACGCCCCGGTTTCTGGAACGGGCAGCCCCCATATTCTGTTCATTTTGGATATAACGGATCTTTCCGCTGTCCATATATTTCATTACAGCAAGTTCTGTGCCGTCTGCAGAACAGTCATCAATGACCAGCACTTCTACCGGAACCTCCTGTCCCAGTGCTGATTCGATCGCTTTTCCAATATATCTTTCCCCGTTATATACGGGCATCACTACGGAAACCAACGGCTTTTCCATAAAAACAACCTCCGTCCTCTCTATCCACAAAATGCGCGTCAGGATGATCTGCCGCAGCCTGACACGCATTTCGTTTCGTTACTTATTTTTTGTCTTCGGAATCCTTAAGAGCGTTCTTCTGATTATCATCCACGCCCTCGGAAACTTCTTTCTGGAAAAAGATCTTTACAGTCATAAACAGCAGCTTGATATCCAGAAGGAATGAATAATTTTCAATATAAAACAGATCCAGCTTCAGCTTATCATACGGTGTGGTGTTATATTTGCCATATACCTGAGCATAACCGGTCAGTCCGGCTTTTACCTTAAGACGATAGTGGAATTCCGGGATTTCCTGCTCATATTCCTGCATGATCACATCTCGTTCCGGACGTGGACCTACAAGAGACATATCACCCATAAACACGTTAAACAGCTGGGGAAGCTCATCCAGATGCAGGTTACGCAGAACATGTCCTACCGGTGTGATACGGGAATCGTGCTTAGACGCAAGACGCGCTCCGTTCTTCTCGGAATCCACACACATGCTTCGGAATTTCCGGATGCGGAATTCCTTTCCCTGATAGGTAAGACGATCCTGGAGATAAAATACCGGACCGCCGTCATAAGCCTTCACCGCAATGGCAATGATCAGCATGATGGGTGAGGATACGATGATCCCAAGTCCGGAAACAATGATATCCAGAACTCTCTTGGCTGCACGCTGCTCCATGGAAAGTCCCTGATTCCTGCACATCAGAAGCGGCGTATCAAACAGATGGATCCTGTCTGTTCCAAGCAGGATGATATCGGAAATCTTCGGGCTCATATAGCAACGGATGGAATGAGAAAAACAGTATTTCAGATACCTGTTTCGGATCTGGGACGGAAGATCCCAGATGATCACGCCTTCATAATCTTCCATCATGGCATGGATCTTCTCTTCGCCCTCACGGATATGAACCTTACCGCTGATATCGTATTTATCCTTTCGGGTGTTCATCTTGTGGATCACATCACCGGGATCACGGTCTCCGTAGATCACCAGCAGCCTTCTGGCTCCGTACAGTCTGGAGTAAATATACCTGGAGCCCCAGATCCACAGTACCGTCACAACAAGCTGGACTCCGGTCATTTCGATCACCGGTCTGGCCGACATAAACCATCTGTTGATCAGTGTGATCTGAAAATACGTCACAACATTGGTACAGATCGTTGCCAGCGTCAATGAATAAAATACATCGATACGCTTCAGATAGCCTACCTTCAGACCTCCGTAAAGCTTGGCAAACATCAGATAGATCAGCGCATAGATCAGGATCATTACCCAGTTACCTTTTCTCCAGAATGGCTTCAGGATCAGGTCACTGTAAAAATCATACCATACATAAGCAAAGATCGCTGCCTGTGCGATCACGATCAGACTTGCCAGGCAAAATACCACAAATCTCTTATAATCTTCTCTTTTACTTCTATTCACAGATTTTTCTTCCTTCCTGAGGAGTAGATATTAACTTCATCATTATAGCCAATATATACTCTTACGTCCAGAGATTCCTCTGATTTTTCTCCTGATATTTTCCTGTCAGGATGTTTTTTTCCGTGACTATAGCAAAAATCCCCAGGAGCTTACCCGGGGATTTTTGGCTGTATATATTTATTTTTCTTTTTCAGTTTCCACGCCTTTTCGAATTATTCATTCACCAGGTTATACTCTTCGATGGATTTGTTGATGGAATCTGCCATGTTTTTCACAGCCGTATCCACATCCTCTTTTCCGTTGAGCATGCTCTCAATCTCGGATTCCACGGTAGCTCTTGCCTCCGGGAATACACTTAACAGAGCGCCTACATAGTCGGCGGAAGAATCATGAAGCTGGTCGATCGCTGTCTGGAACTGCGGATATTTTGCAACATTATCCTTAAATACCTGCTCTTCCTGAGCTTTTACAGTTACAGGGAAATATCCGGTCTGTGCGTTCCAGTAAGCCTGAGACTCCGGAGAAATCAGGAATTTTACGAACTCCCATGTTGCACGAAGCTTTTTCGGATCATTGTTGTTCAGTGCCCAAAGAGATGCACCTCCGATGGAAACACCGCCCTCGTCACTGGATTTGATCTTCGGGAAGTATGCAGTACCAACCTCAAATTTTCCGTTTACATCCTGAAGGATCTGTTTCAGGGAAGCTGTGGAGCCAAGAGTGATCGCAGATTTTCCTGCAGAAAAATCTGCCAGACCAGCATCGCCACCCTTTCCTACGATCGGTGCGAAGCCCTTGTCGTTAAGATCCTTCCATGCTGTAAGGATATTCTTTGCAGCATCATTCTCGTCAAAAGCAACAGCTGTAGCAGCCTCTTTACGTCCGTTTCCGTTGTTTGCATACTCAAGTCCCTGCTTTCCGATAAACTGCTCGAAGAACCATCCGTAGATTCCAAGAGACATTACCTCGCCTGCGCCGCCTTTGTCCAGAAGATCCTGTCCGATCTCACCGATGCCCTCCAGGCTGTCCGGAATTTCTGTGATGCCTGCTTTATCAAACATATCCTTGTTGTAATACATGATCGGTGTGGAAGAGTTGAATGGCATGGAGTACAGCTCATTGTCGATGGTGTAGTATGCAGCCAGGTTCGGCTCGATCTCAGATACATCGTAGCTGTCTGCGTCGATCATCTGCTGCATAGGCACGATCCATCCGGAATCGATCATGAATCTTGTTCCGATCTCATATACCTGTACAAGATCCGCACCCATGTTTCCGATCTGTGCACTTTTCAGCTTGTTCAGGGAATCATCATATTCACCCTGATACTGAGCATCTACCGTAATTCCGTATTCATTCTCATCGTTGAATTTTTTTACCAGTGTATCGATCGCCTCGCCATTGACACCACCCATGGAATGCCAGAAGGTAATGGTAGTTCCGTCTACATCGGAAGCATCTGCCATTTCCACTTTTTCATCTGTGCCGGCATCTGCGGCGAATACAGTTACTCCGGAAAGAGAACCGATAGTCATTGCTGTAGTAAGGAAAGCTGCGATGATTTTTTTCTTCATAACTTTTTTCTCCTCTTGAAAAATTTTCTCTTTTTTCATTTTTTTATATAAGATGAACTGCCCGTCTTACGACTTTGCAGTATCTTTTTGCATTATTTTTCCCCTTACAGCAGGATGCTGCAGGGTTGCTGCCTGCTCCGATATCAGCCCTTGACTGCACCCGAGAACATTCCTCTGATCAGCTGTTTCTGTCCAACGATAAAAATGGAAATGGACGGAATGATGATCATAACAACGCCTGCGATCATCAGGGTGATGGACTGTGAATCCACACTATCCAGCATACTGATACCGATCTGAACGGTTCGCATATTGTTGGAGCCTGTTACAAGCAGCGGCCACATGTACATATTCCATGCATTGATAAAGGTATACACTGCCATAGCGCCAATAGCGGATTTTGTCAGCGGAAGCAGGATCCTTACGATAAATTTCAGATTGCTGCAGCCGTCAAGCTTTGCCGATTCATACAGTGAGATCGGGAAAGTCATGTAAAACTGGCGGAACAGGAAAATTCCCATTGCGGATGTAAGGTAAGGCACGATCAGTACCTGATAAGTATCCAGCATTCCCCAGCTTGATACAGTCAGGTAGTTGGAAATGATCGTTGCCTCTCCCGGAACCATCATGGTTGCCATCACAACCATGAAGAGAATACCTTTTCCTTTGAATTCCAGGAAAGAAAACGCAAAAGCAGCAAGAGAACAGGTAATGATCTGTCCGATGGTAATGCATCCCGCCATGATAAAGGAATTCAATATGAATCGGAGAAGTGGAACGGTGCGGAATGCATTGATAAAGTTGGAAAAGGTCAGATTCTTGGGAAAGAGATTCAACTCTGTAGTAAACAGTTCACTGGAAGGCATCAGTGCAATACTGATGGCATAAAGCAATGGAAGCAGGACCAGAACCGCAAACACAACATTTGCCGTAACACGGAGTGCTGTTCTTGTCCTTCTCTTTGCAAGAGCCTTTGCATTCATAGCTTTTTTCAGCTCCAGAAGCTCCTCTTTTGACATGTTTCCCACTGCCGGGACTGCCATATTTTCCATCTGGCTCATCAGTAATTCACTCCCTTCTTCTCAATACGGAACATGATCAGTGTGATGATCATGATGATCACAAACAGGATAACAGACTGGGCTGCCGCACTTCCGAAGCGGTAGTTAAAAAACGCATCCCTGTAAATGGAATAAACAATAACATTGGTAGACTCATTAGGACCACCCTCTGTCAGGATCTTGATCTGTCCAAAGGACTGAAATGCCTGTATGATATTTACCACCAGTGTGTAAAACATGATCGGGGAAAGTCCCGGAAGCGTCAGGCTGAAAAACTGCTGCACACTGCCGGCTCCATCTACAGAAGCTCTCTCATAAATGGTCTCATCAATATTCCCGAGTCCTGCGGAAAAATACAGGAAATTGATCCCGCTGTTCAGCCACGCAGTAAGAATGGCTACGCAGATCAGAGCCGTGTTCGGATCGTTCAGCCAGTTGATATCCAGGCCGGTAAGCTTATTCACAATACCTACTGCCGGGTGGAGCATGATCTGGAAGATCATTGCCGCAGAACTGGATGCAATAGCCATTGGCAGAGCATAGGATGTACTGAACACCCGGATTCCCGGAAACGCCTTGTTACAAAGCACTGCTGCGATCAGACCAAGAAGCATGCCGCCGACCACAACGATCAGCACAAAGATCAGCGTCACCTTCAAACTGTTGATAAAGGATGCTGACTGAAGCAGCTCTTTATAATTGCCCAGACCAACGTACAGCTTTGCCTGTCCCATCTTGTTGGTCTTGTAAAGACTTAAATAAATTGTTTTCACAAACGGATAAAACAGAAAAATTCCAAAAATAAGCATACAAGGCACCAGATATAAGTACGGTGTGATCTTGCTTTTGCTGTTATTTTCCATAACTATTTCTCCTCCTTGCATAATCAGATTCTATCTACAGGCTGATCTGCCTGCACTCAAGCTTTTTCGTGACATAAATTCATGACACAAAAATATTTTCTTCTGTCTCCGGATCAAACACATGGGCCTTCTCCATATCAAAATACAGAGAAACCTTCTCCCCTACCTGTGTCTGATTTTCCGGACTTAAGCGGACTGCCAGGGTTTTGCCCTGCTCATCAAAATAGAGGATCACTTCCGCTCCCAGCATCTCCCGGTTTACTACAGGCTCATCTACATCTACGCTTTCATTTTCAATACCAAGCTTTTTCGCCTCGTCCAGCTCGTAGATATCCTCCGGACGGATTCCAAGGATCACGTGTCTGCCGTTATATCTGTCTGCGATCTGTTTTCCTCTGGTTCCATCCAGATAAACCTTTTTCACAGTTTTGGCATCATCCAGAAGAAGGGCCGTGCGATTATTTTCTTCTGCTTTTACTGTACACCGGAAAAAGTTCATGGACGGAGAACCAAGGAAGCCTGCTACGAAAAGATTTACCGGATTGTCATAAATACTCTGCGGCGCTCCCACCTGCTGGATCAAGCCATCCTTCATGACCACGATCTTAGTCCCAAGAGTCATGGCCTCTGTTTGGTCGTGCGTTACATAAATAATGGTGGTGTCCAGCTGTTTATGTAATTTCACAAGCTCCACACGCATCTGAGCACGAAGCTTTGCATCCAGATTGGAAAGGGGCTCATCCATGAGAAAGGCTTTCGGCTTCCGGATAATTGCACTTCCAATGGCAACTCGCTGTTTCTGACCACCGGAAAGAGCCGCTGGCCTCCGGTCAAGAAGCTGGTCGATCTCCAGGATCTTTGCCACCTCATGGACCTTTCTGTCGATCTCATCCTTCGGAAGCTTACGGATCTTCAGGGCGTATGCCATATTTCCATAAACTGTCATGTTCGGATATAAGGCATAGTTCTGGAACACCATGGACATTCCCCTCTCCTTCGGTTCCAGATAATTGGAAAGCTCACCGTCAATCCACAGCTCACCGTCTGTGATCTCCTCCAAGCCTGCGATGATACGCAAAGTGGTGGATTTTCCACATCCGGACGGACCTACAAAGATCACAAACTCTTTATCATGTATATCAAGATTAAAATCCTTCACACCGTAATGCTCCGAATCAAATTGCTTACATACATTTCTAAGTGCAATTTCTGACATTACTTATCTCCTTTCTCTTCTCTCGCTCACATAGTTTGTAGTATAGTATTTTTCCGGCTGTTCAGATATCGTGATTGAGATAAAGATTTGTGAATTGTATGTTAAATTGTTTCAGAAATTATATGCAATTCCGTTAAATTCTTTCTCCAGAGTAAAATACCCATCGTGTTATGTTGCCACCTTCTTTCGCCGTCATCTCTGTCCTGCATCATATCTTCCAATTTTTATTACATTGATCACAACAGCTCTCTCCAATATGTCAGCAATATGGATATTTCCCGTCTCCTCGCATATCTGAATCAAATAAAAATAGAATATTCATATTTAATACTTGCCTCTCTTCCAGATAAATGCCAACTTTCAGGCTTTTATGATCACTTGATTTGTGCAATTTTTTATGTTGTTTTAATTTTTTCTGTAAAATCTCAAATATATACTTTGTTTTTGTCTAATTTTACCCTTGAAGTTTTGTACATAAGTTAAACAATACAAAATATTGTTCTTAAATTTTCTAACTTTTTGTTAGCCACCTCGTCCGAGAAGTGCTATAATAATCCCAGTCAGAAAAGAAATGCAGAATTCGTGTTACTGCGAACAGCGCGAACAGCAACATTACCGGAATCCATGCATCAGGAGGAGGAATTTGACATGATCACATTGAAAGCAGAGAAAAGAAACCCGAATGTAAAAGCTAAAAAATTAAGACGTGAGGGTTACGTCACAGGAATTCTTAGTGGAAAAGAAATGAAAAAGCCTGTAGCACTTCAGTTTGACGGTGCCGAGGCAGCCAAATTCATTAAAGCAAATAAAGAAGGTACACAGGTTTACCTGGACATCGAAGGCGAAAAAGTTGATGCCCTGGTAAAAAATATTGACTATAATCCAATTGAAAAACAGCTGATGGCTCTGGATTTCCAGGCACTGGTAGCCGGTGAGAAGGTTTCCACAACAGTCGCTGTCAAACTGGAGCACACCGACATGGTTCAGGGTATCGTTGAGCAGGAGATGGAAGAGATCCACTACAAAGCAGATCCGTCCAACCTTCTTGACACCATCGTCATCGACTTCAACGGCTATCCTGCAGACGTCCGTGATATCCATGTAAAAGACCTCCCGATCCCGGAAGGCAAACACGTCCACTTCATCACTCCTGAGGATGCAGTTGTTGTTCATATCGGTGAGTATGAGGCAGCTCCGGAAGAGGATGAGGACGCTGAAGGCGCTGAAGCTGAAGCGAAATAATTTTATAATTTCATATGAAATATTTCAGGGGATTGCTTGGTGGCAATCCCCTGGTTTTGTTTACATAATTCTAAGAATGTTATTTCATTTGTAATTTCTTTATCTCATCCAGCGGCAACCCGGAAAAATTAGAGATATCTTCCAGTGTAAATCTGCTGTCTTTGAGCATTTTCTATGCTGTAAGCAGCGCCTGTTTCTGAAGCCCAATACTTTCACCCTCTGTAAACCCCTGTGTTCTGCCTTCTGCTCTTGCATCATCACACATTTCCTGTACGGCCTGACACATATCAACACTCCTTAATAAATTTTTGTTAGCGATCTATAAACGCTCCGTCAAAAACTGCCCTACGGCGTATCGGCTTCGCCTTGTTTCTTAACCTCACTCTACTACTAAACGATTATATACAGATTTTATTATCACATTACTATATGTATCAGAAGCAAGGTTCTCTTTAATGTTCCTTATTTCCTTATGATAATCTCCTTTATCAATCTGATTTCTATAAATGACTTTCTTACAATTTGCAAATTGAATAGTCACTTCCGAAAATATTTCTTCACCATCTATATCAGTAATGATGCCTTCTCCCAGTTCTTTGTGGATAAGATGTTGTCCCACCTGAGAGAATCGAACTCCCACCAAAGGTTTTGGAGACCCCTATCATACCATTTGACCAATCCCCTATTGGGATATCTCATCTTGAGGGGGGCTTCACGCTTAGATGCCTTCAGCGTTTACCCCTTCCGACTTGGCTACCCGGCCATGCCATTGGCATGACAACCGGTCCACCAGCGGACGGTCCATCCCGGTCCTCTCGTACTAAGGACAGCTCCTCTCAGATATCCTGCGCCCGCGCCGGATAGGGACCGAACTGTCTCACGACGTTCTGAACCCAGCTCGCGTACCGCTTTAATGGGCGAACAGCCCAACCCTTTGGGACCTACTACAGCCCCAGGATGCGATGAGCCGACATCGAGGTGCCAAACCACTCCGTCGATGTGAACTCTTGGGAGTGATAAGCCTGTTATCCCCAGGGTAGCTTTTATCCGTTGAGCGATGGCATTCCCACTTAATACCACCGGATCACTAAGCCCTACTTTCGTACCTGCTCCACCCGTCGGTCTCGCAGTCAAGCTCCCTTCTGCCTTTGCACTCTTCGAATGGTTTCCGTCCATTCTGAGGGAACCTTTGGGCGCCTCCGATACACTTTCGGAGGCGACCGCCCCAGTCAAACTCCCCGTCAGACATTGTCCCCCCGCCGGGTCACGGCGGCAGGTTAGAAACCCAATACTGCAAGGGTGGTATCCCAACAGCGGCTCCATAATAACTGGCGTTACTATCTCTCAGCCTCCCACCTATCCTGTACATGCAACACCGGACCCCAGTGCCAAACTGGAGTAAAGCTCCATGGGGTCTTTCCGTCCTGGCGCGGGTAGCCAGCATCTTCACTGGCACTTCAATTTCACCGGATGTATTGCCGAGACAGCGCTCAAATCATTACGCCTTTCGTGCGGGTCGGAACTTACCCGACAAGGAATTTCGCTACCTTAGGACCGTTATAGTTACGGCCGCCGTTTACTGGGGCTTAAATTCAAAGCTTCGACTTACGTCTAACCTCTCCTCTTAACCTTCCAGCACCGGGCAGGCGTCAGCCCATATACCTCACCTTTCGGTTTCGCATAGACCTGTGTTTTTGCTAAACAGTTGCTTGAGCCTATTCTCTGCGGCCTGCTCTCGCAGGCACCCCCTTCCCTAAGTTACGGGGCCATTTTGCCGAGTTCCTTGGCAATACTTCTTCCGCCGGCCTTAGGATTCTCTCCTCATCCACCTGTGTCGGTTTACGGTACGGGTACAATATGAACGATAGCGGCTTTTCTTGACGCATGGCTCACGGGCTTCGCTACTAATCTTCGCTCCTCATCACGTCTTCCCATTGCCACACGGATTTTTCCTATGTGACTGGTACCTCGCTTGCACCGGGCTTTCCATTCCCGGCTCCCGCTCTCCTTACGTGTCCCCACAGTTCTGTCATACTGCAGTACAGGAATATCAACCTGTTGTCCATCGGCTACGACTCTCGTCCTCGCCTTAGGCCCCGACTTACCCAGAGCAGATCAGCTTTACTCTGGAAACCTTGGATATTCGGCCTAGAGGATTCCCACCTCTATCTCGCTACTCATTCCGGCATTCTCTCTTCCATGCAGTCCACAGCTCCTTACGGTACTGCTTCTTCCCGCATGCAATGCTCCTCTACCAACCTTTCGGTTCCTTAGTTTCGGTGGCGCGTTTCAGCCCCGGACATTTTCGGCGCAGGACCTCTCGACCAGTGAGCTATTACGCACTCTTT